>Ga0182014_10001438_pt1 | contig 31706 bp, 18 predicted proteins | sample 612S2DmetaG_FD_120489 | JGI IMG/M metagenome (GOLD analysis project Ga0182014, IMG submission 120489) | Permafrost microbial communities from Stordalen Mire, Sweden - 612S2D metaG | ecosystem: Environmental > Terrestrial > Soil > Wetlands > Permafrost | place: Sweden: Stordalen | collected... | reverse complement strand
GCTCCACTCGTTGCGAGACGCGGCTATCGGCGGCGGCCAGTTCCGCGGCACGCCCGAAGATCTCCGATAGGTCGATGGTGTTCACACTGATACCGGCCTGCTCCAGCAGCTTCTCGCTGTAGCGGGTGGTATTGAAAGCGTTCGGGCGCGCGCCTACCGCGCCGATTCTCGTCCTATGCAATCCGCTGCAAACGCTGCAGACCTGAAGAAATCGCAACATATCCTGCCGGAAAGCTTCCGATAGAATGCTGACCGTGTGATCGTGGGTGAGCGTGTAGCGAAAGCCATATTGGCGGAGATTGTTGCAGGCCGAAATCTTGCCGCAAAATGCATCGCGACGGCGATTAAGCCCGAACTGATCGAGATCATCGGGTGACGCCTGCAATAGGATGGGTACTTTCAGGCCCGATAGACGGATCGAATCCGCCACGGCCTTCTCATCGCCGAAGTTCGGAAGACATACAAAAATGCCGGAGATGCGGTCCGCATGTTTCTTGAACAACTCGCCGCAGCGCTTGGCGTCCTGCCAGGTCTCCACTGCTCCCAGTTTGCTTTCTTCCGGCGTCAGCATCACTGCTTCGATGCCGAGTTCGCCAAAGAGCTTGATGACGTCGTTGCGTGCCTCCGCAACAAGTACATCCGGGAAGAAATCGCGATTGCCGATGACGACTGCAACAACTGCGCTTGCCATAGTTACTCCTCTGCCTTTCCCGGTTTGATCCTCCGGAAGGCTCCAAAGTTGTCCACGTCTTGCCGGGCCACCATTTCGCGAGGCGCCAACTGGCGTTCAGGCAGGCAGGTGGTTCCGGTCTCTTGTGTCTTTGCGATGTTCGACGCCGGGGTTCCGTAGTTGGTTGGCAAGGGTTCGATGGCAATTATGCTGGCCCGGTACGCCGCGATAATCGAAGCCTCGGTCCTCTGTTGACTCTCCACGTAATCCCGCTCCTTCCGTTCTCAACAATCCGCGTATTCTATTTGAACTGCACAATAGGTTTCGAGAACCCTCTTGCGTGCATAAACATGCTCTCTTGACGACGCCAATTCTTGAGTGATCTTATTGGTTGAAGTTGATCGCCTTAAAGTTGCACGTGTTAAGTCGATTCGCAATTGGCAGTAATTGTCCGATGCGTCTTACGACTGTTGAGTGCAAGGTCCCACGAGGTTACAGGGCTTTCGCCAAGCGGCTGCCGGATCAAAGGCGCGAATATGTGATCAGTGCCAGGCCCACCAAATAGCAGATGAACATCCAACTCAGGAGCCGATTCGTCCCACGTGGCGCTCCCGCAAACTCCTTCCATACCAGCACTCCCCAGAGGATGGCAACTACGGGAGCGGCGTTGCTCAGCGCGTAAGAAACAGCGGGCCCGGCAGCACCGACAGCCATGAAGCTGCACGTGATCCCCAAACTCCAAATAGCCCCGCCGAGGACTCCCGTCAGGTGTGTCTCCCAACTTCCTCGCCAATAGTCGGACATAAGGACTGGACTACCCTCGACCGGTTTCTTCATTAAGACCGGATTGAACAGGAGGGTCGTTACGAATGCACCCGCCGTGAAGAAGAACGTGGCCGTAAGCGGCATCAAGGTTCCGGATCCCCCGGAGACAAATGCGGAGTCAATCGACCTCACAACGAGGCTATAAAAGAAAGCTATGAGAAGGCCGGCAGAAATCGACAACAGAATTCCCTTTGCGCTCGGCTTCTTCGCCACGCTCACCAGTTGGAAATAAGCTCTCATACTCAGGTAGATCGCCAGAACAATGACGGCAACCCCGCCAAGTAGCAGATACGAATTTCCGGGATTGGTGCCTCCTTGCAGTACAACCAGGGCAAAGCTGAGGACGATGCCCAGTACCCAGGCGATCCCGCCGCCGATTGGAAAGCCTATAGCCATACCGGCTACGGCGATCGCTGCGACGAGGAGCAGATTCCCGAGGTTCCAGACTGCGCCCCCGAGAAATGCCCAACCGATGCTGGAAACATCGCTCTGGGCCAGATCGGCCAGGAATGGACGACCAGTCTGGCCAAACGTCCCAATCGTTAAGGCTGCCAATAACGATGTAAGCAACAATCCCGACACGAAATCCCAATAAAAGAGCTCGAACCGCCAGGCACGCGCTGCTAGCTTCTGAGTATTTGCCCATGACCCCCAGCAGATCATGGTCGTGATGCAAAGCAAAACGGCGATTGGATAGCTATGAATCGTTACCATGGCAGGTTTCCTTGCTTGACCGTGTTCTCCTCAATCTCTCTCAGCGAAAGCGCTTGAAGTGCTTTGCTTTGCATCTGAGCCAGGAGACGGTCTGGAAAGAAGTTGCGGTTCCCAACAATGAATCCAAGCACTGCTGGCATCTTCGTGCCTCGATTGCATGCTCCCTTGGCTGCTATCGACTTGATTGCCGGCGCCGAGCACCCAGGAGTCTCATGATCGAGAGGAACTATTGCTGCTGGACCTCCTGTCGCGGCGAACGTTTTCCTTCAAAAGATTGTCGGCAGTTCCTTTGTCCGCAATCAGCATGTTGATCCACTCGCCACGAAGTGCGCCGCGGAGGGCATGCTCACACAGATGCGGACAATGTTTGCTTCTCTGGCCCGCATGAGCAAACGGGAGATCATCGACTGATAAATACTCAGCCGCTCGGCAATCTCCTGCTTCCGGATTCCAAGTCCGCAATACATGCGAGCTACCTTAACCATCAGGCGCATTTCATCTTGACGCGACATAAAAGCTATTGTGTCACTATCATTCGCGGTCTTGCACCCTCGAATGAATCGCATCCTGCAGCCGCGTTCTTTCCACAGCGAGACGCCAGCCCTGTCGGATGGCCGCTCTTGTCTCAGCATCAAGTACCGGCTCAAAAACATCTCTTTCCGGCACCATTGGAACCAGTTCCGCAAACGAGCTCCATGTACCCACTCCAAGGCCGGCGAGCCAGGCCGCCCCAAGTGCCGACAGTTCGGCACATCGGGAGCGCAGAACGGGCCGGCCCAGCAGATCCGCCTGGAGCTGCATCAATTCGCTGTTCTCGCTGGCGCCTCCGTCCGCATAGAGGGCAGACGCCATGCCCGGCTGCCGCCGCTGCATCTCCTCAAAAACGTCGACAATCTGATGCGCGATCGCTTCGAGCGCGGCCCGGGCCAGGTGGGCGACGGTCGAAGTCCGCGTCAGGCCATAAATCGCCCCGCGTGCCTCGCTGTCCCAGTAGGGCGCGCCCAAACCGTTCATGGCCGGAACCAGGTACACTCCGCCCGAGTTCTTGACGGAGCCGGCCAGTGCAAGCGCCGTCTGCACCGGCGTATTGGACTGCAGAAAATCTCCCACCCATTGCACCGACGCGCCCGTCATCGTGATGTTGCCTTCGAGCGCATACTGCAATCTGCCTTCCCTGGCCCAGGCCACCGTTCTTGCCAGCGCGCCGTCCGCAGTCCCGGCGTCCGGGCACAACGTCATGAGCGAGGAACCTGTCCCGTATGTAGCCTTGACTGGGCCTGGAGAAAATACACCGTGCCCAACCAGCGCCGCGTGCGAGTCGCCAATCGCGCTGGCAATCGGGATCCCGCCAGGCACGCCGTCAACAGCAGATGTTTCTGCGATAACGCCGCTTGACTCGACCACCGATGGCAGCATGCCTGTGGGGATGCGGAACAGCCGCAGCATCTCCTCGTCCCATTTCCCCGTGGCCAGATGAAGGAGCTGCGTCCGGGAAGCGTTGCTGGTGTCTGTGGCGTGAACCTTTCCAGCCGTCAGCTTGTAAATCAGCCAGCTATCCATAGTGCCTAAGCACACTTCGCCCGCTTCGGCGCGTGCTCGCAGCCCCTCCATGCGGTCCAGCAGCCACTCGACCTTGCTCGCGGAGAACAGAGGATCCACACGCAGCCCCGTATGGCTCTGGATAAACGGTTCCCTTCCGTCACGCACCAACTGCGCACAGCGCTCGGCCGAGCGGCGGCATTGCCACACCACTGCCGGTGATACCGGCTGACCGCTCCGCCGGTCCCACAGAATAACGGTTTCGCGCTGATTGGCGATGCCGATACCGGCGATCGCACCAGCGCCCCCCTTCTCGATGCAGGCCTGGATGACCTGACAGCAGGCGTTCCATATCTCGTTCGCGTCCTGTTCCACATGTCGCGCGCTGGTGGTCGCGACCTGCATGCCAACCGCGGCGCGAAACACGATCTTGCCTGCCTTATCCACTAGCACGGCTTTCGTGTTGGTGGTTCCCTGATCCAGCGCGAGGATATAATCGCCAGTCACGATAAGCTACCTCGACTCCAACAGTTGAACCGCCGCGGACCGGATGCCGTCGGCCGTCAGCCCGAAATGCTCCAGCAGAAATTCCGCTGAACCCGTGGGAGCAAACACACCGGGGATGCCCAGGATACGCATCTTTGCCGGATACGTCTGCGTCACTATCTCGGCGACGGCGCCGCCCAGGCCGCCGTAGATGGAATGTTCTTCCGCGGTGACGATGCCGCCGGTGTTCCGCGCCGCATCTTCAATTGCCTCGCGGTCGATCGGCTTCACCGTCGACATGTTCAGAACGCGCGCCGATATCCCGGATTTGTGCAAGTCTTCGGCCGCCCGCAGAGCACGGCACACCATGACCCCGTTGGCCATCAACGTAACATCGTTTCCCTCGCGAAAACGGACCGCTTTACCAGGTTCAAACTTCATGCCGGCAGGAAGCAGGTCCGGCACCGGCATGCGGCTGATGCGCAGAAACATCGGACCCAAGTGCGTGGCGCTGTACTGCATGACGGCTTGGGTCTCGACGGAGTCGGCCGGGACGATAACCGTCATATTGGGGATGATGCGCATCCAGCCGACATCTTCGATGGAGTGGTGCGTCGGCCCCAACTCGCCGTAGGCCATGCCGGAGGAGACGCCCACCAGCTTGACGTTGTAGTTCGAATAGCCGAGATCGACCTTGATCTGCTCCATGGCGCGCGCGGTCAGAAAACAGGCAGGGCCGCACACGTAGGGGATCTTGCCGCCATTGGCTAGCCCCGCGCCTACGCCCACCATGTTCTGCTCTGCGATACCCACATTGATGGATCGCTGCGGGTATTTGGCGAAGAAGCCTTTCAACTTGGTCGAGCCTACTGAGTCGTTCACAACGACCACAATGCGCTCATCCGCAGACGCCATCTCTTCGAGCGTCTTCGAGTACGCGTCACGGCAATCCACCATCCGGCTCACTTCTGGCCTTCTTCAAGCTCGGCGATCGCCTTGTGCAACTCCTCCGCTGTCGGCACGCGATGATGCCACTCCGGACGATTCTCCATAAAGGACACACCCTTTCCCTTGGTCGTGTGGGCCAGCACGCAACTTGGCACACCGGCAATAAAGGGAACCGCGCGGAAGCATTCGACCAGAGTGCGCATATCATGACCATCCACTTCGCGCACCTCCCAGCCAAAGGACCGCCAGCGCTCGGCGAGAGGCTCCATGCAAATCGTGTTTTCCGTAAAGTCGCCCTGCTGAATGCGGTTGCGATCAATAATCAGCACCAGATTATCCAGCTTGAACTGGGCTGCGGCCATGCCCGCCTCCCAGTTGCTTCCCTCCTGCAGTTCGCCGTCGCCCACCAGCACGAAGGTCCGCCATGAGGTGCCACTCATCTTCGCAGCCATCGCGCAGCCTACAGCTATTGGAAGGCCATGGCCCAGGGGGCCGGTATTTGCTTCCACCCCCAGAATTTTGTTGCGATCGGGATGACCGTTCAGCTTGGAGAGGGGGGCCATATAGGCATTAAGATCCGCTTCCGTCAGAAATCCTGCGGCCGCCAGGGTTGCATACAGCGCGCCCGAGCAGTGCCCCTTGCTCATAATGAAACGGTCGCGTTGCGGATCGCGCGGGTTGGATGGATCCACGCACAGGACCACCCCATAAAGCGCGGTCAGAATATCGGCAGAAGAAAAGTCTCCGCCGGGGTGACCCAATCTTGCCCGATGCACCATCTGCAGGCTGCGGATGCGCGTCTGCACAGCCTGCCTCTTTAGCCTTGCCAAATCAATTGTGGATGAGGATGTCATATCCACGTCTCGCCGATCGCCTGTAGTCTGCCGTTTCCGCACCATTATACCCATGTGCACGCTCCTCAGCATAGATATGCGCGTTATTTCATGCACCTGCCGAAGGCCGTCGCTGTTTGGATTAAATTCGGGGTGAAAGCGCCGCGGCGGAAACGCGAGAGCAAATCGCCAATTTCCTGTCGCGTTTTCCGTAAAGAGCAGAAGCGCAAATGCCGTAATAGCTGAACGATGTGCAAACGTTGCCGCCCGCGCGAGGCACACTGGCGGCGAAGCCGGTTACGGAAAGAACCGCCTGCAAAGGGCCTGCAAACCCGGCGCAGCGCCTTGGCTGCCGCGCGCAAAAAATCGGACTTGTCAATTCCGGGATACGGAATATACTCTACTCCGCGAATCCACGGAATCAAGGGAGACCATGACTGAGCGCACTAGGAATCGGGCAATGGACGAAACGGAGCAGGCGGGGGAGGACGGACGCAAAGGGGACCGTAACGAGTCGCAGACCGTACTGCGCGCCTGCGAAGTGCTGAAGGCCTTTCGCCACCTGGGCGAGGAACTGCTGCTGGCTGACGTGATGAACCGCACCGGATTGCCCAAGACAACAACCTTTCGGCTACTGCGCACGCTGATCCACGGCGGGCTCATCGAACGGGCCAACGCGGGAGTGTACCGCAACAGTTTCGTCCCCGTTACAGCGCGGCCTTTCCGCATCGGGTTCGCCTCCCAGGGGGATACGGAGTTCGCGCGCGAGGTGACCAAGAGCGTGGAGACGGTGGCCGCTCGCGAGCACGTGCAGCTGATCACGCTGAACAATCGCTACAGCGCCCGCGAGGCCCTCCGCAACGCCGATTTGCTCATCCGCGAACGCGTCGACCTGGTGCTCGAGTTCCAGACGTACGAGCGCGTGGCGTCGGTAATCGCCTCGAAGTTTCTTGCTGCCAACACCCCGGTGATCGCCATCGAGGTCCCCCATCCGGGAGCGACCTATTTTGGCGCGGACAACTACAAAGCGGGCCTGATGGGCGGCAAGGCGCTAGGCCGTTGGGCCCGCGAAAACTGGCACGGCCAAGTGGACCAGCTGGTGCTGGTCGCGCTACCGATCGCCGGCTCACTGCTGGAGTTGCGCCTGGTAGGATTGGTGGACGGGCTGCGCACGGAGCTGCCCAAGATTCTGGAGACGCCGTTGGCGCGCCTGAACGGGCGCGGAACCTTTGAGCAGGTGCTGAACGAGCTGCGGCAGTACTTGCGGAGGCGGGGGCCGAGGCGCACCCTGGTGGGCACGGTGAATGATATCTGCGCGCTGGCGGCGCTGTGCGCGTTCGCAGAGGCCGGGGCGGCCGACCAATGCGCCGTAATGGGCCAGAATGCGCTGCGCGAAGCGCGCGCCGAGTTGCGCCGTCCAGGAACGCGGCTGGTCGGCACAGTGGCCTACTTCCCCGAGCGCTATGGCGAGGAACTGATTCCACTGGCGCTGAACATCCTGCGGCAGAAGCCGGTGCCTTCGACGATTTTCGTGAAGCACCAGCTTCTCACCCCGCGCAATGTGGACCTGATCTATCCCCTGGACCAGCAACCGGCAACCAATTCCGACACGCGCCAGACCGCCTCGCGGCGGGTAATCGCCAGTTAAGGATGATTCCGCAAAGCGGAATAGAAGATGCACTGAAATCCGAGGTTCAGGATGCTACCATACAGGCCGTAACGTGCGAATGGAGATGGGAAGTGGGCCGGGCCGGATGAGCAACGATTTCTCACGTAGGGAGTTTATGGCGGGTGCCGCGGCGGCAGTACTGGCCAGCGGAGTCCCGTCGCTGGAGGCGGCTCGGCCGGCACGGCGCGCGCTGCTGGAGGAGTTCGACTACGGCGCGGTGCGGCTGACCGGGGGCTCGCTCAAACGGCAGTACGATCGAGTGCATGCCGCCTATCTGGCGCTGGACAACAACCGGCTGCTGAAGGCCTACCGCGAGTGTGCTGGCCTCGCGGCGCCAGGAGTGGAGATGGGCGGCTGGTATGACGCCGATGGATTTGTGCCCGGCCACGCCCTGGGCCAGTACATCTCCGGCTTGGCGCGCCTTGGCCGGACTACGGGCGATGCGGCCTGCCAAGCTAAGGTAGGCGAGCTGGTAGAGGGTTTTGCCGCGACGTTGGGCGCCAGGGATCGGGTATTTGCCGGCCCCAACGCAGAGAAGGTGTGGCCATGTTACATCCTGGACAAGCACTTGGCCGGCCTGATCGACGCTTACCGCCTGAGCGGAGTGGAGCAGGCGCGGGATCTGCTGCCGCGCGTGTTTCGCGGTGCGCTGCCCTACATCCCGGAACACGGGCGGGATCGCGTGGGCAAGAAAGATCCGCCCTACGACGAAACGTACGTTTTGCCCGAAAGCCTCTTTGCGGCCTATGCGATGACCGGCGATCACGCGTTGTATGACCGGGCCGTGGCCTACCTGCTGGAGCGTGAGTTCTTCGATCCGCTGGCGCGCCGCGAGGATGTTCTGCCAGGACGTCATGCCTACAGCCACGCCATTGCGCTCAGTTCGGCAGGCAAGGCACATCTGGTGCTGGGGGACGAAAAGTACCTCCACGCCATGGAAAATGCGTGGGAGTTCTTGATCGCGACGCAACAATACGCGTCGGGCGGATGGGGACCAAACGAGACGTTCATCGAACCCCACAAGGGACAGCTCTATGAGAGTCTGCGGACCACCGAGGATCACTTTGAGACTCCCTGCGGCAGTTATGCCGCAATGAAGCTGGCGCGTTATCTGCTGTGCGCCACCGCCGACGGCCGCTACGGCGACGGACTTGAACGGGTGGTCTATAACACGATCCTTGCGGTGAAACAACCGGACAGCGATGGAGATTATCCGTATTACTCGACCTATAGCGCGCGGGCGCGCAAGGTTTATTATCCCGTGAAATGGCCCTGCTGCTCCGGCACGCTGGTGCAGGGCGTCGCCGACTATGTAAAGAATATTTACTTCCGCGCGCCGGACGGAGCGGTAGTGAATCTTTACGCGCCTTCGGAGGCGCGTTGGAGCCAAGACGGCGTGCCGGTAACGCTGACCCAGTTGACCGAGTATCCGATGGCGCAGACTGTGACTCTGGGCATCGATTGCGCTGCCCCCGCGGCCTTTGCGCTTTATCTGCGGATTCCGGGCTGGCTGGAACTGCCGGCTGCGATCCATGTGAACGGCCAGCCTGCAACCGCAGAAACACGCCGTGGGTTTGCGGTTCTGCGGCGGAGGTGGCACGGAGGCGATACGGTCACGCTCGATCTGCCGCAGAGCTTCCGCACCGAAGCGATCGACGATCTGCATCCGGAGATGGTGGCCGTGCTGCGCGGGCCGCTTCTGTATGTGGAACTGAATCCGGCGCCGGGTCAGGCCAGGCTGGCGCAACTCAACCGGTTGCAGCCGGTGGCAGAAACCCAGGGCCTGTTTTACGCACACGCGGCGGGACGAGAGTGTGTGTACGCGCCGTTCCACTTTGTGCGTCAAGAGAGTTACACCACATACTTCGAGAAGAGCTAGGGATTGGCGACTGTGAACGATGTAACTCTGAATGGAAGCGCAATGACGAGTCGGGTGCAAGCTCGCTATTGGATCGAGACGGCGTATCCGCTGGCGGACGCCGCGGCGATGATGGCCGGAGAGCAGTCGACGGGGACCTTTATCCGGGTGCCGGGCGAGACGGACGAGTTGCGCGAGCGATATGCGGCGCGCGTGGATGAGATCGTCGAACTGGGAACGGTGGAGACCCCATCGCTGCCCGGCTCCGGGCTTCCCAAAAAGCATGCCGTTCCGGTGGTGCGGCGAACGGCGGAGGTCAAGCTCTCCTGGCCGCTGGCCAACATGGGCCCCTCGCTGCCCAACCTGCTGGCCACGGTCGCAGGCAATCTCTTCGAGTTGAAGCCGTTCTCCGGCCTCAAGCTGCTGGACGTGACCCTGCCGCCGGAATTTCTGGGATCCTACCAGGGGCCGCAGTTCGGCGTGGAAGGAACTCGGCGGCTGACGGGCGTCTATGGCCGGTCGCTGATCGGCACCATCGTCAAGCCCAGCGTGGGCATGACGCCGGAGCAGACAGCCACGCAGGTGCGCATGTTGGCTGAAGCAGGCGTGGACTTCATCAAGGATGACGAGTTGCAGGCCGACGGGCCGCACTGCCCCTTCGAGCGGCGGCTGATAGCGGTGATGCGGGTGCTCAACGATCACGCGGAGAAGACGGGCAAGCGGTTGATGTATGCGGCGAATATCACCGGAGAGATCGACCAGATGCTGCGCCGCGACGACCAGGTGGCTGCGGCGGGTGGAACCTGCGTGATGGTGAGCATCAACAGCATCGGTCTACCTGCCCTGACCGCGTTGCGGCGTCATGCGCAGGTGGCGATTCACGGGCATCGCAACGGCTGGGGTATGTTCAGTCGCTCCCACGCCACGGGGATGAGTTTTGTGGCCTACCAGAAGTTCTGGCGGCTGGCGGGCGTGGACCATGTCCACGTCAACGGCCTGCAGAACAAGTTCTGCGAGGAGGATGCCTCGGTCGTTGCCTCGGCGCGCGAATGCCTGACGCCGATGTTTGCCGCGCCGGACAAAGGCTGCGAAATCATGCCTGTCTTTTCGTCGGGCCAATCCGCAAAGCAGGTTCCGGATACCTATAAGGCGCTTGGTTCGATGGACCTGATCTATGCCTGCGGCGGCGGCATTCTGGCGCATCCTGGCGGACCCGCCGCGGGCGTCCGCAGTTTGCATCAGGCGTGGGAGGCCGCGGTCGCAGGCGTTCCTCTGGTTGAGTATGCAAACGGGCATGAGGAACTGCGCGCCGCGTTGGAGGCATTTGCAGCGTGATGGCTCCCAAGCGTCCCAGTCTTCTCTACGCCTATTATGGCGACGACTTCACCGGCTCGACCGATGTGCTGGAAGCGTTGGAGCTGCACGGAGTCCCAGCGGTGCTGTTCACCCATCCGCCCGAAGAACGTGAGCTCGCAGCGTTCCCGGAGTGCCGCGCCATCGGCATCGCCGGAGAAAGCCGCAGCCGCGATCCGGAATGGATGACGGAGAACCTGCCGGAAGTCTTTGCTCGCATGAGAGCGCTAGGCGCGCCGGTGAATCACTACAAGGTTTGTTCCACCTTCGACAGCGCGCCGGACGTGGGCAGCATCGGCCGGGCCATGGAGCTCGGCAGCGCGGCCTTCAGCGCGGAGTTTGTGCCGGTGGTGGTGGGCGCGCCGCATCTGGGGCGGTCGGTGGTCTTCGGCAATCTGTTTGCCGCCGCGGAAGGCATGGTCTATCGCATCGACCGGCATCCGACCATGCGGCAGCATCCTGTGACCGCAATGACCGAGGCCGATCTGCGGTTGCATCTGGCCACGCAGACGCCGATGCGGATGGGCTTGGTCGATCTGACTTCGTTCCAGGCGGATCGTGCCGGAGAGCGATTGCAGGTCGAGCTCACTGCCGGAGCGGAAGCCGTAGTCTTCGACGGGTGCGAAGATGCCATGCTCGACGAGACCGCGCGCCTGTTGTGGGAGCGCGCAATCGAACGGCCGGTCTTCGCCGTGGGCAGCTCGGGATTGACCTATGGCCTGCTGCGGCACTGGCGGCGGCTGGGTTCGATCGGCACAGCGCCGCAAGCGCAACGGCCTGCCGCTGTGGACCGCCTGCTGGTGCTGAGCGGCAGTTGTTCGCCGGTTACAGAGAAGCAGATTCGCAGGTCGATAGAGCAGGGCTTTGCGGGATTGCACCTGCAGGGCCCGGCGCCGTGGGAAGCACAGACGCGGCAAGCGTTGGAAGCGTTGGCGCGGGGGCAGAGCGTGGTGCTCTACACCGCGCTGGGACCGCAACCGGGGGACGGGGAGCACGGCGAAGCGTTTAGAACCGCGCTTGGTGGCCGGCTGCGGGAACTGCTGCTGCTTTCGGGCGTGCGCCGGGTAATTGCAGCAGGTGGAGACACGTCCACCGACGCGGTGAAGCAGTTGGGCCTGGATGCGCTAACGTTTGTGGCGCCGCTCTCACCCGGCGCGCCGCTCTGCCGCGGCCATGCGCCTAGCTCACCGCTGGATGGGCTGGAACTAGTGCTCAAAGGCGGGCAGATCGGTCCCGAGGAATTTTTTGCGCAGGTGCGCAACGGCGAATAAAGCGCGCTATGCCTATAGTACGGCTGGCCCAGCGGCTGGCTCAGCGTCCAGGCCCCGGGTGCAGTCGATGCGCGAAAAGATCAGTGCGCTGGCGAGCATTATCGCCGCAATCAGCCACAGCGGCAGGTTGTAACTGCCGGTGGCGTGGACAATGTAACCGAAAAGCACGGTGCAGAGGAAACCACCAGCCTGTCCGGCGGTATTCATCATGCCGGTGGCAGTGCCGCTCGAACGGCCGCCGATGGCAAGGCACATGGCCCAGGCCGAGGGTAGCATGAGGTCCATGATGCCAAAACCCAGGCTGGACAGTACGACCACGGTTGCCTTGCCGTGGAAGGATGCCATGGCCGCCAAGACCAAGGCGGTCAGCGTCAGGCACACGCCGGGAATGACGCGCAGTGCGGTCTTCGCGCCCCAGCGTACGGTCAGGCGGTCACCGAGCACGCCGCCGGCCAGGTTGCCGGCCATGCCTATCAGAAACGGAATCGAGGCAAAAAGCACTCCGTTGAGGGAGAAGCCCGCGCTGCGGACCATCCAGGTGGGAAACCATGAGAAGTAGAACCAGCTTCCGCAACCGTAGCAACCGTAGGCCAACACGATAAGCCAGAGGGCGCGCAAGCGGAACAACCGCTCCCAAGGCGCCGGACCGCCCCCATGAGCGGACCGGGTTTCGCCGATCTCTTGCAGTTCGGCCACGGTGACCGCCTGCTGATCCGCCGGGCGATTCCGGAACCATGCATACCAGATGCCGGCCCAGGCAAAGCCCGCCAGTCCCAGCACCCAGAAAACGCTTCGCCAGCCAAAGTAGCGTTGGAGCGGCACAATCAAGAGCGGCGCGAGCGCTCCGCCCAGCCGGCTGGCTGCCCACACAAAACCCTGACTGCGCGCGCGCTCCCGCACCGGAAACCAGCGGGCAATCACGCCGGCGGAGTTGGGGTAGGCCCCCGCCGCTCCCAGTCCAAAGAGGAAACGCACGGCAATGAGCTGCCAAAAGCCGCGGCACCACGCGGTGAGGGCGGTGAAGGTCGACCACCAGGTGACGATGCGCGTGAGTTCGCCGCGCTGACCGTGGGTGTCTCCCAGCACTCCTGAAGGCACTTCAAACAGACCATTGGCGAGCACGTAAGCGCTCAGAATCCAGCCCCAGTCCTGAGGTTGAATATGGAGCTCCGCCTGGATGCCGGGGCCGGCTACGGCGATGGCCATGCGGTCAAGAAAAGTGAGGACGGAAAGCACGCCCAGAAGGCCGAGAACCTTGTGGCGTTGCCTCAAACGGCATTCCTCTCCACGACCGGTAGAGACAGCACCTGACGCACGCGCAGCACGGCTAGTTCCGGACTGGAGAGCACCTGCGCCTGCAAAACGCCTGGAGCAAGCGTGGCCACCACACGCGTCATCGAGGCCTGGGCGAGCACGATCGCATCTACCCCCTTGAGGTCTTCCACCATCGCCTTGCGCAGAATTCGATCGTGGGTCTCCGTGTCGCCGGCAAGTACGGCGGGAAAAGCCTCCTCACACAGGCACTCTACCAGTTCCACCGCACGGCCGGCTTCCGCGGCCTTTTCGCGTAGCAGCGCGGTGGTGGGATCGAGCGTGGTGCGCAGCGTGGCCAGCACTCCGATCGTTGAAGCCTGCCGCACGGCGGCCTCAGCCATGGCCTCGTCGATGCGCAGGACCGGAATCTCAAAGAACTGCCGGGCCAGCGTGACGCCCGGCCCGATCGAGGAGCAGGTGACCAGCACGGCATCGGCTCCGGCGGCTTCCGCTGAGGCGATCTGGTCCACCAACCGGCGCATGGTCAGCTTGCGAAGCCTCCCGGCGCGGATGGTGTCCTGAATGAGGCTCTCGTCCACGATGTGGAAAAACTCGGCCTCAGGTATGTGGCGGCGGCAAAGCGCTGCAAAGGCGGGCGCCAGAATAGGACTCGTGTGGATCAAGGCAAGAGTGGGAGACGAATTGGGGGACAAGATTTCGCCTTTCAGTGCGGCGGTCTCGACCAGCCGTCGAGCCCGAGCCGATGATGATTCCAACAATCGCAGTAGGCCGGTTGTTTAAACACAACATAGTACAGGTTTTGCCCAGGCACCGCGACCCGCATTTCGCTTGTCTGGATGGAATTCCGCTGAGCGGAATCGCCATACCGGCAAGAATCGGGAGACTGCGACCGGGTATTGCCTGCCGTTGCTGGAGCGTTCGTCTCAAGCGGCGGAATTGCATTCGGTTTTTGAGGACGTTGCGTTCGCATGGGTACTCCGCAAGCGTTCCATATGATAAAACGTTTGCGAGTGTGAACCTTGACTGTCAAGATCATTTTTGCGACAACGGCAGGATGGCGCAGCCTATGCATCGCGCTGGCGCTGGTGGCGATTCCTTTCGCATGCGGACCGCTCTCCGCCCAGGCAGGCGCCTCGCTGCTGGGCGCTGCCTGGTATCCGGAACAGTGGCCGGAGTCGCGCTGGGACCAGGACCTGCGCCTGATGGAGGAGGCGCACCTCCATGTGGTACGCGTGGGCGAGTTTGCCTGGAGCCGGATGGAACCGGCCGAGGGCCAATACGACCTGGATTGGCTGGAACGCGCGGTGCGCCTGGCCGAAAAGCATCACATCGCTGTGGTGCTGGGCACGCCAACCGATGCTCCTCCAGCCTGGCTGACCGCGGCACATCCTGAAACGCTGCGCGTGGACGCAGCAGGCCATCTTGCCGAACACGGCGGGCGCCGGCAATTCAACTACACCAACCGGCATTACCGTGTGTATTGTGCGGAGATTGCAGGGCAATTGGCGCGGCGCTTCGGCCACGATCCGAATGTGATCGGCTGGCAGATCGGCAACGAGTACACCGATGAGTCCTTCGACCCGGAGACGAAGCGGCAGTTTCAGGATTGGCTGCAACGGCACTTCGGCACGCTCGACGCCCTGAACCGGGATTGGACCACCGCCTACTGGAGCCAGACCTACGATCGCTGGGATGAAATCCCATTGCCCAGCGCGGGAGGTAATCCGGGGCTGCTGCTCGAGCACCGCCACTTTGTCAGCGACACCTGGCGCGACTTTCAGCATGTGCAGGTCGAGGCTATCCGCAGTTTCGCCGAGAAGCGACAGTTCATCACCACCAACCTCGGAGGCCTTGGCTGGTCGGACAACTTCGACCATTACGAAATCAACGACGAACTCGACCTAGCCTCCTGGGACGACTACGTGGGCCAAGGCCATTTGAACGTTGCGCGGAACGGAGCAATGCACGACCTTGCGCGCGGCTGGAAGCGCGCCAATTTCTGGGTGATGGAGACGCAACCCGGCTCTGTGAACTGGGCACCGGTGAACAACGCGCTCGACCGGGGAGAAACGCGCGCCATGGCCTGGCAGGCCATCGGCCACGGCGCCGATGCGGTGCTTTACTGGCAGTGGCGCAGCACGCTCAACGGCCAGGAGCAATACCACGGGGCAATCGTAGGCCCGGATGGAGGGCCGCTGCCACTCTATGCGGAGATTGCGGAGACGGGCAGCGAGTTTGAGCGCGCGGCCCGGTCGCTGGATGGCACGGCGCCCGTGGCGCAGGTGGCTCTGCTGCACAGTTACGATAGCCGTTGGGCCATCGACTTCCAACCCCACAACCGCAACTACGACCAGTTGGAAGTACTGCTCGGCTACTACAGCCCTTTGCGTGAGGAGCCGCTCACGGTAGACATTGTGAACGCGGAAGCTCCGCTCGATGGATACAAGCTGGTTCTTGCGCCCAGCCTGAACGTCATCTCCGCGGAGTTGGCGGCGCGGCTGCTCGCATATGTCCAGCAGGGCGGGCATCTGGTGCTGGGGCCGCGCTCAGGCATGAAGGACGAGCACAACGCATTGAATGTCCAGCGCCAGCCCGGCCCGCTCGTGGAGCCGCTGGGTGGCCGCGTGGAGCAGTTCTATGCGCTCGACGCGCCCGTGCCGGTGAGCGGCGCTCTGGGCACGGGCACGGCTGCTGTGTGGGCCGAGCAACTCTCCACGCGCGTGGATGCGGAAGAGGTTCTGCTGCGCTATGGAAAGGCGAACGGCTGGCTCGATGGGCAACCGGCCATGATCTCCCATCGCGTGGGCAAAGGACGCATCACCTATCTGGGCGCAGTGCTCGACCCGGCGCTGATGCGCTCCGCGCTGCAATGGTTGATCGACGGCGCGCAGGTGCAACCGGAGTTTGGCCCGCTTCCGCAGGGCGTCGAGGTGTGCCGGCGCGTAGCCAAGGATCGCATGGTCTACGTGCTCATCAATCATGGTGCGGCAGCGGCGGAGATCGCGCTCCCCGGCGGAATGCGGGATGTGCTGCACAATGGCCGCAGCACGGCCAAAGTTGTGCTGGAGCCGCAGGATGTGGCTGTGCTTGAAACCGGCAAGCTGGTACCGGCTCGCATTGAACAACGATTTGGAAAGGGGAAGAACGAATGAACGGAAGCATCACACGCAGGGGATTTACCCGTGGGCTGGGGATGGCTATTGCGGGCATGCCGCTGCTCCAGGGACGCAGCCTGTTCGCGGAGAGCTTCAACGAGAAGGCAATCGCGCCCTTTCGTACACCGTACAAATACGGCAAACTGGTGCTCAGCGCTTCAGCGGAGCCCAATGCGTTCGACGGCAAAACGGTGGACGATCCGTTCGTCTTTTATCATCAGGGCGCTTTCCACATGCTCTACATCGGCTATGACGGCACAGGCTATCAAACCGGTCTGGCCCGATCTCCCGACCTGCTTCGTTGGGAGCGTCTTGGCTGCGTGGCGCATCGCGATCCCAACTCTCAATACACGCGCTATAACGTGGCGTTGAGCTGCATCGTGCGCGAAATTGGGCTCACCTCGCAGGGAAAGCTCAAGAAGGTGCATGGCCGCTATCTGGGCGCGTGGAACGCTTACCCCAATGCAGGTTATGAAGAGGGTGCGGCGGTGATCGGCCTGGCGTGGAGCGACGATCTGCTGCATTGGGAACTTACCGAACCCATCCTCTTTCCCGCAGACGGCGCGCCTTGGGAGCATGGAGGACTCTACCGGCCCAACCTAGTTGAAGACGACGGGGGCTTCTATCTCTACTACAATGCGAAGACCGATCGCCTGCCGAAATCCGCGGGCGGAGACTGGCGTGAACAGAGCGGAGTGGCCACATCGCGCGATCTCAAGCAGTGGACGCGCTACCCAGGCAATCCCATCCTTTCCAATGGCGGTCATGAATCGTTGGATTCGCGCTTTGCGAGCAATCCCTTTGTCGTACGCCACCGCAATCTGTGGGGTATGTATTACTTCGGCTTCGACGTTCACGGCAAGGCGCGGGAACTGCTGGCGCTGGGCCACGATCCTTATCACTTCACAAAGGTGAATGAGATTATTGTCGACGTGGGAGCGCCCGGCAGCGTGGATGAAACCTTTGCGCACAAGACATCCGTAATCTTCCACGATGGCGCGCTCTACCACTTCTATTGCGCCGTCTCGGGCAAGTGGCCAAACGAGGTACGCGGCATCTCGGTAGCTCGTTCCAGGCCCTGGTAACTGGCGATTAAGGGGCAGTTAGAAAGTCGCGCACTGCAGAGGTGAGCGCGGGACCGTCGCACACGAAGATGCGATGGCCGCAGTCGCCGCTCGAAACGTAAGTCGGCGCGTGAATCGCGCGTGCCCACTCCAAGGCAGGTGCGGGATCAACCAGGTGGTCGTCGGTAGCCACCACGATCAACTGCCTCACATGGGCCTTGAGCGCAGCGTCTTGAAGCGACTCGCTGCCGCGCGTTACATCGTGCGCGATCATGGCTTCGAGTTGAACCAGACGATCATTGGCATCGCGCCCGCCCCAGGTCTTCAAGGAGTTGTCAAGATACTCTGGAAACTCTGCGCGTGAGACCGTTCGAACTATGTAAGCCGGCGAAGGAAGTGTTAGCGTGCTGAACTCATTGGCCAGCGCGAGTGAGGGCTCCACTGTGTAATTGCCTCCGTTGAAACCCGGATCGGCCTCGATCAGACGGCGCAGCAGGTCCCAGTTGAGTAGATCGTAAGAGGTTTGGCGAGGCGTGCCGACAATGGGCACGGCCTTCTCCATGAAGTCCGGATAGTCGGCGATCCACTCGAAGGTTTGCATGCCGCCCATGGAGATCCCGACAACTGCGTGAAGATGATGCAGGTGAAGCACCTCGGTGGCCAACCGGTACTCGGCGCGCACCATGTCGCGGATGGTGATGGCGGGAAACGCAGGACCGTGCTGCGCCGCGCTGTTGGACGGGGACGATGAAACCCCGTCGCCGAGAGCATCGACAGCCACTCCAAAAAACCGCGTCGTATCCACGAGTTTGTCCGGGCCGAAGAACTGCTCCAGATCCTCGCTGCGGCCGTTGTACCAAGTGGGAAAGAGAATTGCGTTGGAGCCCTCCGCGTTCAACCGGCCATAAGTACGGTAGGCAAGCAGACAAGGCTCAATGAACTTGCCGGAATCGAGCACGCAGCGGCCAAGATCTGCGGTCTGTACTGGAGCGGCCGGTGCTTGCGCGCGAACGGACGTTATCGAGAGGGCGAAGACGACCGCCGCACAGCCGACAAATGGGCGGCGAGGAAATCTCATGGGCGATTCTCCAAAGGGTTTGCAGCGGATAGATGATAGCTGCCCGGGTCCAGCGTGAGTTGCAGGGTCGGGCCGCTCAGAACCGGCCGCGTTGCTTTCGGCCCGCCCAGAGGCCACCCGACGGGGCCTGCGGGCAGCGTCATCTCAACATTTGCGCCGCTCAGCTTGGCCGTCAGCACACCGCGGGCCTTGCTGGCGGGCAGGCCATTGACAGTCACCGCCGCCGGCGACGCGGTCTCCAGCGTTACGGTGGCCGTCGTATTGGCGGGAATCTCGAAATGGTATTCGGTGCGCGTCGCGCCGCGCCGCCAGTTGCTCACCACCGTCCCCAACGCAGAACGATACTGCGTACGCACCCACCCGATCTTACTCAACACGGCTGGATGCAGCAGTAGCCGTTCAGCGCCCTGCCGCGAAAGATCCACGTCGATGCCGCCAAGCCCGCGATAGAACCACTCCTCCGCATCGCCCAGCATGAAGTGGTCTTGCGAACTCGCTGGATTCGCGTCCCAGGCCTCGGTGAGCGCCGTGGCTCCCTGCGCAAGCTGATAGCCGTAGCTGGGCGCGTCTGTACGTTCGAGCATGTCCAGCAATACATCCGAGCGGCCCCCGTCAAGCAGCGCATCCACCACGTAGTGATAGCCGATGTCCCCGGCAGTCACATGATCTTGATGCGCGCGAATGTCTTCGACGAGCACATTGAGCACCGCCGTGCGTTCGCCGTCGGGAACCATTCCGAGCGCAAGCGGCATGGCCTGCGCGGTCTGGCTGCCCTTGTCATAGCGGTGCAACGCGGCGTCGAAGAAACGCGCGTTGAATGCGCTGCGCACTGTCTCCGCCTGTAGCCGATAGCCGTGACTCTCGTCGCTCATGCCGAGCAGGGCGGTAATCTTCTCCAGCACGCGCAGGTCCTGGTAATAGATGGCCGTCGCGGTCACTCCGGCGGTGGTCAGCTTGGAAAAACCGGGAGGGCCGGGACCGATGTCGTACCAATCTCCAAGCCCATAGTCGATAATTCCATCGTGAGCGCGGGTCGCGAGATACGCAACGTAGCGCCGCATGACGTCAAGCTGCGCGGCCAGGAAATGCAGATCTCCGTAGCGCTGATAGACGTACCAGGGAGCAAGCACGGCGGCGCTTCCCCATTCCGGCGAATCGTTGAAGACATCGTATTTGGGATCGAAGACAACGTACTGAGGCGCGATCTCCGGCACCATGCCCATCTTGACCCCCTCGGTCTTCTGCGCGTCGGCGATGTTGTGGGCCGTGGATGCGTACAGGCCGGCAAAGTCGAAATCGTAGAGCATCGAGGGCGCCAGCAGATGCGCCTCCTCGAGCCAGCCAAGCTTTTCGCGATGTGGACAGTCCGTGAAGATGCTCTGGGCATTGTTCTCGATTGCGCGCAGAATCAGCGCATGGATGCGGTTGAGCCGTTCATCCGAAGAGGTAAAGCTGCCAACGTTCCGGGATGAGGAATGAACTGCTTCACCGCGCAGGCTTAGGACGCGTGCCTGGCCATGCGCGGCCATGGTTCCGGCGCCCTCTACCTGCACGTAACGAAATCCGTAGTCGCTGAAGCGCGGGCGCCAGTTCTCCACTCCGGAGCCACGCAGCGTGTAGGAGAACCACTGCGGACCGCCAGAGCTGCGCTGTGAAACTGTGCCGTCGTTGTTGAGCAGCTCTCCCGGCGTCAGCTTCACTACTGTGCCGGGAGGCCCGGCTACGGAGATCGCCGGCCAGCCGGCAAAATTCTGGCCCAAATCGTAGACCAGAACGCCGGGCTTGGGTTGACTTGTTTTGATCGGCATGTAGGTGCGCATGACTCGAATCGGAGGCGCCGACTCCGGCCGCAATGTTCCGCCGGGACCGTCGACCACAACCGCAGGGCGCCAATCGGAGTCGTCGAAGCTTGAGTCGTCGAATCCTGACCCGTCCCAGCCTCGAGGCTCGCGCCGAGCATCGAAGTCCTCACCGCCATAGGTAGATGAGAAGGTGATTGGACCAGGATGCGTCTTCCACGAGCTGTCGCTATCAATCTCGGCGACCTCGCCGCCTGCAAATTCGATGCGCAGTTGCACGGTGCACTTTGGCGGGCCAAAGCTCCCCGTGAACTTCGTGTAGCGGCCCGGCGTGCGAAGCACGCGGTACATGCCGTTTCCCAGCAGGATCCCGATTGTATTCTGCCCCTTGCGCAGCAGGCTGGCGACATCATAGCTGTCGTAGTAGACCGTCTTGCGATAGTCGCTCCAGCCGGGCGCAAGCTCATCGTTGCCGACTTTGCGTCCGCCCACCTTTCGCCCATTGACGCGCAACTCATCCTGCCCCATGCCGGAGGCATAGAGCACTGCGCGGACGATCGGCCTGGAGAAGGAGAAACTCCGGCGAAACAGCGGCAAGGGATCGCCGGCTTCTTCAGATTCGACCGTGTGGGCAGCGATCCATCGGGCATGCCAGACCGGCGCCTGCACCCAGTGCGCGATCCCGCTCCAGCCGCTTGGCCTGCCTTGCTCGTCCCACACGCGCACCCGCCATGCATAGGCATGCTCTGCTTCGAGCGGCGATCCTGCGTAAGCAATGCCGGAGACAGACGCGCTCTGAACGACTCCACTATCCCAAAGAATGCCGTGGCCCGATGCGAGGCCGGCATCCGCGGCGGAAACCTGAATTCGATAGGCAGTCTGGCTCACCGCGTGCAGCATTGGCGACGAAGTCCCCAAATGCCATGAGAACTCCGGCTGCGTATCCGCAACAGCCAGGGGTTCTTCCTGGTTGGCACAACGCAAGACAGAGGGCGGAAGCAGGTGCGAGGCGGAAGATGGATGCGAATCGGCATTGCATGAAGCCGCCGCACAGAGCATAACCGCCAAAAGCAGGACTCGGCACACCTTCCCCTGAACAAGGGCGAAGAACTGGGACGGGATATGGAACATGGTTGCCGGATTAAGCATTCAGTGAAGGTGATACAGCAGCGTGGCCCAATTTGCAATACACAACTGAATTCCAGTCTGCTAAGTTGTTGCAATGGACTGCAACCGTATTGGCTCTTGCGCGGGTTTGGTTCTTGCCTTGACTGCTCTTCTCACTTTCCAGGCGGCGCCGCTTCTTGCTAAGCAGCCCGCGCGAAACGTGCAACAGCAGTTGGCGCGCGTGGAAGAGGGCATCCGCGGTGGGCCGTTTTACGCCGATTGGGACTCCCTAGGCGCGTATCGCGTTCCGAACTGGTTTCGCGACGCCAAGTTCGGCATCTTCATCCACTGGGGCGTTTACTCGGTTCCGGCATTCGGAAACGAGTGGTACCCGCGCAACATGTATCAGCAGGGCACCGCCGCATTCAAGCACCAGGTGGAGACCTACGGCCCGCTGTCGCAGTTCGGCTACAAGGACTTCATCCCCCTGTTCCGTGCCGAGAATTTCGATGCCGATGCCTGGGTGGATCTGTTTGTGCGCGCCGGGGCCCGGTACATTGTGCCGGTAGCCGAGCACTGCGACGGATTTGCCATGTACGACTCGGGAATGACCGGCTGGAACGCTGTGAAGATGGGGCCAAAGCGCGATGTGGTCGGCGAGTTGTCGGCAGCCACCCGCAGGCGCGGGTTGTATTTCGGCGTCTCGTCGCACCGGGCCGAACACTGGTGGTGGTACGACGGCGGCATGAAATTCGACTCCGACGTGCGAGACCCGCGCTATGCCGGTCTTTACGGACCTGCGCGTCCCATGGTTTTGGCCGGCGAGGACGATTCCAAGGAGCCCGATCCGGACCACCTAGAGCGCTGGCTGCCTCCCGATGCCGCATTCATGGACGACTGGCTGGCGCGCAGCACAGAGATTGTGGACAAGTATCATCCCGACTTCCTCTACTTCGATTGGTGGATCGGCCAGGCTGCCTTCCAGCCCTATCTCAAGCGGTCCGCCGCGTACTACTACGACGAGGCGGCGAGACGGAAACAAGGCGTCGTGTTGACCTACAAGGAGCACGATTTCCCTGAGAACGCCGCCGTGCTCGACATTGAGCGAGGCAAGCTGGACGCTCTGCGCCTGTTGCCCTGGCAGACCGATACCTCAGTCAGTATTCATTCCTGGGGATACGTGAACAACGACGAATACCGCGACGCCAAATCGCTGATCGACGAATTGGTGGACGTGGTGAGCAAGAACGGCAACCTGCTGTTGAACGTTGGGCCCAAGGCCGATGGCGCCATCCCCGAGGAGGCGCGCGCCATTCTATTGCAGATGGGCGCGTGGCTCCAGACCAACGGCGAGGCCATCTACGGCTCACGGCCGTGGCTCCTCTATGGCGAGGGGCCGACCAAGGTCGCCAGCGGCGCGATGAACACCGACCGGCAGGATTACACGCCTGAAGACATTCGCTTCACCACCCACAACGGCGCGCTCTATGCTATAGCGCTAGGCTGGCCGGAAAATGGAGAGCTCCGTTTGCGCTCTCTGCCGCGCGGCACCCCCTACCTTTCCGGCCCGGTCTGTTCCGTGCAGATGTTGGGCTCCAATGAACAACTCTCGTGGACCCAGCGGGAGGATGGCCTCCACATCAAGCTGCCTCAGAACAAGCCCGGCGAGCCGGCCTTTACATTCCGCATATTGGAATCAAACGGCAACCCAGGCAACTGTGGGGGCTAGGGTGTTTTTTTCCCTTTCTCGCGTGCATTTCGTCCGAAAAGTGGACCGTAACCGGAATGGAATTCCCCGGCCAACTTCCCAGCACGGAGCCTGAATCAACCCGGCGGACTTCTGCGGGAGTTCCGGAATGCGGATTTCCAGAGTCTGAGATTCGGAGAGAGAATCGCAAATATTCCCGGAAAATCGGGGAGATTTCATTCCTCCGTACAAAAGCATGTTTCGTATTGACAGAGATTTCGCCGATTTTTAGTGTTCATTGCGCAAATGCAGTTCCGCGCTTTGACGCATGGTAAGAGCGCGGAAACAGATTGCGAGAGGAGGCCCTTCATGAAACGGATTAGCAACAATCTGTGCCTGGCGGTAGCGGCTTGCCTGTTCCTGATCGCTACTTGCGTACATGCACAAAACACCACTTCAGTGGCAATCGCGGGAACGGTAACCGATCCCGATAACAAAGTCGTCGTAGGCGCAACGGTGACGGTGACGAACCAGGCCACCGGCCTTGCCCAAACGGCAAGCACTACGGACACCGGCTTCTACGCGGAGGAATCGCTTCCTCCCGGAGACTATTCCGTCGCCGTAAACGCAAAAGGGTTTAAAACGACAACGATCACGGGCGTTCACCTCGATCCCGGCGAGCGCCGCGGCGTTGACGTCAAGCTCATCATCGGCAGCGAGTCCGTGTCCGTCAGTATCGCCGCGGATGCGGAGGTTGTGCAGACCGAAAGCGCGGAAGCCGGTGGCACGATTACGTCGAAGGAAGTCCAAAACCTGATGCTCAACGGGCGTAACTTTCAAATGCTGATGACCGTGATCCCCGGCGTCAGCAGCGTAAACGGCGCCAACAGTTTCTATCAAACGGGTCAGGGGGCAATTTCATCGGAAGTGGTTGTGAACGGCTCGTCCGACGAGGAGACGATGTACACCATCGATGGCGTGTACAACGACACCAGTTCATCGGACATCACCCTGCCGATTACACCGGTGATCGATCACATCGAGGAAATGCGTGTTCTGAGCGATAACTACAGCGCGCGGTATGGCCTGGCCGGACGCCAGATACTGGTCACCACCAAGAGCGGCGGAGAGAAGTACCACGGCAGCGGTTATGGCTTCTCTCGCAGCAATGAGTACGGTTCGGCGCACTCTTTCATCCAAAACGGCCAGGTACCGTTGACTTCACTTCACCTGACCGACTGGGGCATCACACTGGGCGGCCCGGTGAAGATACCCAAGGTGTTCAACACCGATGGCAACAGGAAACTGTACTTCTTCGTGGGAGCGGACTGGAAGGCCGATCACTATGCCTATACATCGGGCGCTCGCAACGTGTTTACGAGCGCCAACCAAGGCGGCGACCTCAGCTCCGAGCCCGAGCTTTCAACCGGCGCAGTTCTTACTCCCTACGCCTCGCTGGGTGCGGTTTACCGGGCGATTCTAGATGCCCGGTACGGAGGTGGGACCGGTTCAGGCGCGGCGTGCATTACCCAGAAGACGGCCGGCGGCAACTACAACCAGATTCTGCCGGTCTGCATGGATCCAAACACCGTGCTTCTGATGAAGGCATACTGGCCGACGCCCAACTACACAGGGTCGACGAGTCAAAACTACATGAACGACAATCCGGTCCGGTTCAGTGTGAACGACGAGCTGTATCGCGGGGACTACAATCTGAACAGCAACAACAGCATTACGCTGCGCGTTCTGCATGAAGAGACCGCCTCGATCAATGCGACGCGCGGCTACAACGACTACGCGCCGAATCCCAATTCCGCAACCTACACGCCGGCGATGAATGCATTGCTGCACTGGCAGTGGACCATCAAGCCGAACTTGATCAACTCGGCCGGCCTGGGCGAGATCTATACCAAGTACTATTCCTTGCTGATCGGAAAGTACACCCTGCCGAGCGGCGTGACCATCAACCAGAAGTTCCCCGGCGTAGACCCGCTCAATCGTATTCCGGATATCAGCATGAACAACGATACGCACAGCGCGGAGAACTGGTTCTGGATGGGCGGCGGCGCTCTGCCAACCCACTCCAACAGCGCCACGACCGAGTTCTCCGACGACCTTACCTGGGTCAAGGGCAACCATGTCTTCCAGGGCGGATTGACCTATATGCGGAATCTGCTGCACGCCGACGCCGCCGGCGCCTTCCCCATGGGGAACTTCTGCTTCGACGGCAGCTACTCGGGCGACACCGCTGGCGACTACCTGCTGGGCTTCCTGGCCAGCGGAAGCCACGCTTGCAGCGGCTATGGATATGAACAGACCAACCTGCAGCGCGATGGCGACTTCCGGAACAACTGGACTGAGGCTTATTTCCAGGATGATTGGAAGGTGAACCCGAAGCTGACTCTCAACCTGGGCCTGCGCTGGTCATATTTCTCGGCGCCCGCCATGGACGGCAATGATATTGCCAACTTCGTCCCAAGCGCATTTTCATCCGCAAATGAGCCGGCCGTATGTGCGTCGCCGTCGGGCGCCGCTCTAGGCAGCCTGCCTGCTTGCGGCGTGTCGTCGTACGGGTTCCAGAATACAAGCTGGCAGTATCTGAACGCTACAAACCAGCCGCTGGAAGCGGATCACGCCACGGCGGCCAATCTGACCAACAACGGCATGGTGACGGCCGGCACGAGCGTCCCCGCTGGCTTCACGGTGCCGAAGAAGGGACTGTTTGCTCCGCGCCTGGGCTTTGCCTACCGCCTGACAAATGACGGCAAGACGTCGATCCATGGCGGCGTTGGTTTTGGCTACACGCAGGTGAGCCTGCTACAGACCTCGAACCTGCTCAGCAATATCCCGTATGTGCAAACGCCTGTCTACTTCAACACGGAGTTCACCAATCCTTCCGGTCCGGCAGGCGGCGGCGCCATAGCCAATCCTCCAGGATTGTTGGGGGTGAGCGCGACTGCCTCCAGCTATCGGCCGGCGACGATCCGCAACTACAGCCTGACATTGGAGAAGGAAGTCGTTCCGGGCGGTGTCGTCTCCATCGGATATGCCGGCATGACAACGCAGCATATCTTTACCAACCAGTGGGATCAAAACTTCCCATTGAACGCGAACCCCGTCACGGGAACGTTTGCTAACCCTAGCGGAACCGCGGCGTGCGTTGCGGCTGCCACTGCTGCGGGTGTTTTGGGACAACCCTCATCGGGTTTCAGCTTCGATCCTTGCATCAACACTGGCGCAGTGAACAGCTACTACTACCGTCGGTATCAGGGATATAGCACCATGACCACGGGCGCCAGCTTTGGGGTGGCAAACTATAACGGTCTGCTGCTGGGTTATGTGCAGAAGATGCACGACCTGACGACGCACGTTTCGTACACCTTCAGCAAGACCCTGGGCGACATCAATGCCTCGGGTGTCCAGGTGGCGTACAGCTCCAGCGGCAGCTTCCAGAACTCGAATAACCCGCTGGGCGAATATGGCCGTCCGGACTACGATCGCCCGGGCGTGTTTGTCTACTCGCTGGTGTACGACATACCAGTCTTCAACAAGTCCTCCAACTACCTCGAGCGTTCGTTGCTGGGTGGATGGTCCGTCTCTTCCTACATGGTGGCGGAGAGCGGATTTGCCGTGACGCCAACTTATGGCTCGGGCCTGGCAACCCGTCCGAATTTTTCAGGCAAACTGATCCGCACCCACGGAACCAGCGGAAAGCCGGGACAGCAGCCGTTGTATTCGTACCAGGAATTCTCCCGCCCGTACTATGGATTCTTCGGCACTGCCTCCGTGGGCTCACTTCGGGCGCCGAAAGAAGTTGCAATCCATGCGAGCGCCGAAAAAGCGTTCGTCTTCGGTGACCGATTCAGCGCCAAGATCGGCGGGCAGGCATTCAACCTGCTCAACCACCCGAACGTGATGGGAATCGGCTCAAGCTGGTCGCCAACATCGCAAGGGTCGTTCGGTATGGCATCCAGCTATGGCGATCCACGCCTGATGCAATTCTATGCGAAGCTGATTTTCTAGCCTCGCGGACCGCCTCTATAGTGGGGCGGGAGCTTTCCCATGGAATACTCCCGCCCGCACTGCATATGAGGTCTCAAGCCAATTCTCCAAAAGTCTCCCGAGCCTCTGCAACCGGGTTCGACCGATCGCGCGCGAACCCGCTTTTTCATTCGGCGCCTGCTCCTTCGAGCTACCTTATCGAGCAGTCAGCGCGCTCACGGCGAACGGGGCGAGTGTCAGCGTGGCGCCGCTCCACTCCTTGGCGACAGGCCGTGCGTTGCCCGTCGACTCGTCAACAGTGAGGATGCTGCCGCGGATAAAACCCGCCGGCAGCTCCACAACGATGGGTCGGTTGCGCTTATTCACCAGGAGTAACTGCTTGCCGCCTGTTCCAATCAGAGCCTGCGCATCGATGTCCGATCCAAGAAATCTGGTCGCGGCACGTTGGATGCCGGCGCCGGTGTGTTCGTGGAGCAGCCGCAGCACCTCAAAGCGGGCATTGGGAGCTCCGGTGGTCCAGTCCACCATGGTGACGCTGGGAAACTGCGATGGAAAACCCACAAGTTGCGATTCGCCGACAATATCGATGTCCAGCTTGGCCGCCTCGATATAGAAGTAGGCGAAAAGAGCACCGGATGCATTCCAATAAACCGGCGGAATCGGAGGGCCTGGATCGTAGGGCGTGTCCGGATGCCAGTCCGTGGGCAGGATGGTTCCAATTTCGTCGATAGTGGTGCGGGTTTCCGGCGAGAGCCGCTTGCGGATCGCCTCCACAAAGCGGATGGATGCGATGACCCGGTCGGCCTGGTCGAAGAAGCTGTATTGCCAGTCCGCGGCTGTCTGCTCCCGCGTGGGAGTTGCGTAAAAATGATAGGAGATCATGTCCAGCGGAGTGCCCGGCCGGTGATGCGCGTGGTCCAGAAAATATTCGATCATCTCCGGATGCCGTTCCGGAAACGCCAGAGCCATACCCACGAACTTCATCTTCGGATCGATGGCGTGCAGCGCGCCCACAATGGCATCGTAGCGTGCCGCGTATTCCTTGGGCGTCGGCTGATGCTCGATGTCGATCTCATTGAAGACCTCCCAAAAAGGAATGCTGAAGTGGTAGCCGGAGTCGTGGCGGCGGCCCAGCTCATCGGTGAATCCGCCCCGCGTGTACCAGCTCACAAGCCGTGCATAGTACGCAGCCAGTTCCTCACCGCTCGGGTCGCGCAAGTCCTTGCCTTGCGTATAGTCCCAACCAACCTTGTCCGGATCGGCGGGATACGCAACCGGCTTCTCCGTGCGGTACATCCACGCGGGATTGGTGCTGAAATTCAATATCCGGCTATGCCCCTCGGTAGCCGCCAGAAAATCTAGCGTCATGGGATCGATGAGGCTGAAGTCCCACGAGGTCTTGTCGCTCGTGGGAGGCTCAAGCTCGCCTACGGCCAGCTTCGGGTAGGGATGCCAGGGTACATAGCGCACGTAGTCCGCGCCCAACTCCTTCATGGCGGCGAAGGCCGCGTCGTGTATGAGCGAGCCGCGGCGCAGGAGCGGGTTGACCACCACCTGCAACGTGGGCGTGGTGCGTAACGGCTCGGTCCTGGCCCAGTCAACCTTGATAGCGATAGGCTTGTCTTGCGCGAGGGCCGGTGTGAATGCCATGCATAAGGCGAGAAAGAGGCCCGTCAAGCGAGGAAAGGATGAGGTTGCGTTGGCGACGAGTCGCATTGATCCTCCGTGTCGATGGTTTGCAGGGTTGTGGCCGTTTTTCGCAAATGAGCTGGACAAGGCCGCTGCCTGGCCCGTAGATTCTGGCTTGAAACAGCTCCTATCTAAACAAACAGGCTCTGTACAGGCAAGCACGACGGACAACAGAGCAACCGAGGGCCCATGAATTCGAAGACGGCCGGGAGAAGTTGCAAACCGGGAATGGCGACGAGAACGGCAACAGTGCTCGTACTGGCATTGGGACTGGCCGCGAAGCTTGCCACGCAATCCATCGCCGGCGGCAGCCTGGATCCCGCGCGGAACGCGGCCACGCTGCATCGCCCCGCACAGGCGCCTCTCGCTGAGCAGTATATCTGGACCGCCAACGATGCGGCCGCATTGCGTCCCGACCACGCAACGTTCTCCTACCGTGAGCGTGAGCGCAAGACGGAGCCGCACGCATTCCGCGGCAGTTTCGATCTGACCCGGTTGCCTTCCGCCGCCACTCTGTACATCGCAGGCCCGCGGAATGCGAAGGCTTTTCTGAACGGTATGGCTGTGATGGACGAAGCCGCTGACGCGACCTCCCCACTGAACACGCACGTCTTTCGCGCCGATGTTCGTTCCGCATTGCGGATTGGACGCAACCTGCTGGCGATCGAAGCGGTGCGCGGCCGTGGGATTGTTGCGGCAAGCGACTCGCCCGTGGTGCAGCAATTGGCCTATGGCGAAACGCTGGTGGCCAAGATTGTGCCTGCCGAGCCAGGGGTGGAAGCGACTCCTCTTGCGATCGCGAATCCCGCCTGGCGCAGCGTGGCCGCAACGCCGCAGGGTTGGCAGTCCCCGGGGTTTGACGACCAGGCGTGGTCGCATGTGCAGGCGCTGGGCTCCATCGAGAGCGCGCCCGAGTTCTTCCAGTGGAACATCGATGCCGGCATGTACGACTGGCCAGGCTATCTGGGTATGTCTCCCTATTTGCGCACTTACAGCCTCCCAGCAGCGGATGCAACTCATCGCAGCGAAGGAAAGGGCGGCTTAGAGCATGTTGAGGCGCTGACGGATTCATCGTTGCGGGAGAGATTCACCGTCCACCTGCCCACTGAAACGGTTGCGGAACACGATGCGCCGGCTCTGTTGCTGGACTTTGGCCGCGAGGTCGCCGGGCGGCTGCTGATCGAGTCCGGTTGCGATTGCGAGGCGCAGGTGCAGGTGAGTTATGGCGAATCCGAATCCGAGGCTCTCACCGGCGGCCACTATCTGGGCACAAATCTGTTGCGCGTACCTCCGCACGGCATGGCGCGCGGGCCCAAGAGCGGCTTGCGCTACGCGTGGCTGCGGTTTGTGCGTGGAGCGCCGGAGACGGCCTTTCGCAGCATCCGGCTGGAGGGTATAGCGTACCCGGTCGAGTACAAGGGCTCGTTCGATTCCTCCGATCCACTGCTCAACCGCATTTGGGAGACAGCGGCGCACACCGCTCACCTGTGCATGCAGGATGGCATTTTGGACGCACCCAAGCGGGACCGCGGGTGGTGGGCGGGCGATCTGGATGTGAGCGGGCCGGTGATCGGCGACGTTTTCGCAGACGGCTTCCTTCTGGATGAGACGCTCACGCGTCTGACTCCTCCAGCCGGTCAGCATGTGAATGGAATCCCCGGCTATACGGCGCTGTGGATCACTACGCTGGCCGATTTGTCTCGCCACAGCGGAGACAAGGCGGCACTGGAGCGGAAGCATGCCGTGCTTCTTCAGCTCCTCAAGCGCATGGACGCGGAGTTCGACGCCACCGGCCAGTTCCTCAACAAGGATCATCGCTGGCTCTTCGTCGATTGGTCGCCGGGCCTCTTCGCGTTTACAGATGAGGCCGGGGAAGGAACGGAGCTGGAGTTTGTGCGGGCTTATCGGGAGGGCGCGTGGCTGCTGAACGAACTGGGCGACCCTGCCGCAGCGACGCACTACCGGTCCCGCGCGGAGACCCTGGCCGCTCAATCGCGCGGCCAGTTTGCCAGCGCTGACGGCGTCTTTGGAGATCGTTGGCAGCTCAACTCCATGGCGGTGTTGGCCGGCGTTGCCGAAGAGCGCAACTACCCGGCGATCTGGGCGCAGGCGCTGGCTTCCATCGGGCAGCAAGGGGCGCCGGCGCAGACCATCAGTCCCTACTTCAACATGTACCTATTGCAGGCGATGGCGCGCATGGGACGCCGGCGCGAGGCCCTGGACTGGATGCGCCAATATTGGGGCGGCATGTTGGCGGAGGGCGCAACCAGCTTTTGGGAAGCGTATGACCTCGGCTGGTCAAAGCAGGACCCGCATCTTAGCCTGCAAGCCGACGGCGTCACTGGCTACTTCGTAAGCCTGGCGCATGGCTGGTCCAGCGGTCCGGCTGCCTGGCTCATGGAGGAGGTGCTGGGCATTCACGCGGCGGCGCCCGGCTTCCGCAAGACGATCGTGCGCCCCGACCTGCTGGGCCTGGACTGGGCCAAGGGCCAGGTTCCCGCGCCGCAGGGGCCGATTCGTGTGGAGATGCGGCGAGCGCCTGAAATGACAATAGACCTCAACCTTCCGCCTGGAGTCGAGGTAACCCTGCTGGCGCCGCTGGCGCATCCAGGCGCCATAGTGCTGGTGAACGGCGGGCCAGTGGCCTCCAAGCCCGCCGAGCAGGGCGCGCGGGCTTCCATCGT
>Ga0182014_10001437_pt1 | contig 31715 bp, 32 predicted proteins | sample 612S2DmetaG_FD_120489 | JGI IMG/M metagenome (GOLD analysis project Ga0182014, IMG submission 120489) | Permafrost microbial communities from Stordalen Mire, Sweden - 612S2D metaG | ecosystem: Environmental > Terrestrial > Soil > Wetlands > Permafrost | place: Sweden: Stordalen | collected... | reverse complement strand
GTTTTACTTACGCGTCCTTTGCATCGCGGAAGACAAGCTCCTGCGCCTGTGGCATAGCATGGGTTGACCCAAATGGCGCTTAGATAAGACTCAACAAAATGGAGCTTTTCTCAGGAAGTGGCCACAAATATTGGCTGGTGAGAGCCGGCAACGAGGATCAATTCCCTGCAAACCGCGGTTTGCGCGCGCAGGCTGGGTGTCAACAGAGGCGAAGAAGAACCAAGGCGGGCGGCCACCCCGAGGCCACCCTGAAGCCACCCTCAGGCCATCTGGTGGCCAACCGGTAGGCACCCGGAAGCCACCTTGAGGCTACCCTGAGGCTACCCTGAGGCTCTCGAGCCTGCTGATAGCCAAGACATTGGGCCCCAAAGCCGCCCGGTGGACGGGTCAGACCGGAGATTGGAATTGGAGCTGTGGGGGTCTTAGGTAGTTGGCCTCCGGTCACGAAGAGCCCTTCATTGGCAGGTTTCCTCCCCGGAGCCTCGCCGTTACTTCGCCGTAGTACCTCTGATTCCCGATCAGAGGTACTACGGGGAAGTAACGGCGAGGTAGCGGTGAGTCGCTGGCGGAGGGGGCGGAAGGTCGGGGGGTGAATCGCGCCTTCAGCGCTGATAGGGTTCTTGGGCGGATGAATGCGGTGGTGAAATGGAACGTGGCCAACCCGCGTTGAGCGCGAGGCACCTTAGCCGTATCTATTCAGTCGGGGCGCACGGAAATGAACCGCAGAGACGCGATGAGCGCTGAGAAAAGACCGAAGGAGAGGGGGCTAGAACCCTTTCAGTGGCAGACATTCCTGTGGCTGAGACTGGTCTCTCTCCGCGTCCATCGCGTCTCTGCGGTTTAACGGGACTCCCTCTGCCGGCATGGATACGGCTTAGATGAATGCGCGTGCGGTTGCGCAATTGTTCCGTTCCAACTTGACTCCTCGGGTTTCCCGTCCTAAGCTGGCGGCACACAGGCTGAAGTTTGGGCCAATACGTGGAAGGCTGACTAAAAGCTATGAGACCGACGGCTGGAGACCGGGCTGGTTCTTTTCAACGCTGCACCGGGCTGCGGCGCCAGGGGTTTACCTTGATCGAACTGCTGGTGGTGATCGCGATCATCGCCATCCTGGCCGCGCTGCTGTTGCCGGCTCTTGCCAAGGCCAAGGAGAAAGCTGTGCGGATTCAGTGCGCCAGCAATCTCAAGCAATGGGGAATTGCCGTCAGCATGTATGCCGGGGATAACCATGAAGCCTTCCCAAACAACGCCACGTCGGACGGAGCCAACGGTTTTGCGTGGGTGGCTCTGAGCCTGAACACCAACTTCTACCCGCAGTACTTGTATCCCAACCGCCCGGGCGTCACTACGGGCACAACCACCAAAGAGCGGAACAAGCAGGATGTGCTTTATTGCCCGACGGATGAATGGCACCGCGCCGTTGAATCGCAGGAAGACAAGGTGAACCTGATCGGTTACCAGTTTCTGCCCGGACGAGACGCGAACGGCTGGCCGAACTACAATGACCAAGGGCTGGGTGAATGGGTTTACCGGAAGAAACTCGGCGGTCCATACCGCAGGGCGCCGGTCATGATTGACAAAATGCAGGCCTCGGGCACGATCCCCAATCTCGCTTGGAACGGCACGACTGGAGTGACCCCGCAGAGCTTTCCCTTCGCGAACCATCGAGACAGCCGTGGTATCCCCATCGGGGGGAATTTCCTCTACGAAGATGGCAGCGTGCTCTGGCGGAAGTTCGATGTGGCCAGATACAAGACGACTATTGATATAGGGTCCGCGCAAAGCGGGTGGACAATATTCTATCGTCCCGCAGACCTCACTCCAGGCCCCTGGTGAGATTGCCGGCAAGTGGCAATCCTATCCGTTGTGCTTCCGCGCATTCCCGGCGCATTCCCCCCCTGACGACAGCGCGGGAGGCTTCGGTTGTTGATTGAGCCACGCGGTGGGGCAAGCGCCATTCCACACGCCGCTATTTGTTGAGCCGTTTGGCTTCCCAATCTTGGGTGCGAACGTTCGCGAAGGTCCCCCGAGTATCCTTCTCCACCTTGCCTTTGATGAGATCGCCGCTGATCTTGCCTCGATACGTCGAGAGCGTCACCTGGTTCGTATCGGTCGGCTGGAGGACATTCTTGATATAAACCGTTGCGAAGTGGCGGGTGGCAAATGAAACCTCATCCCCTTTGAGCTTCCCATCTTCGAGGATCAACGGCTCGAGCTTGTAGCCGGCTTGGCGGCTCATCGTACCCGTGAGTTTGTTTCCCTGGAGCTTGAGTTTCAGAGTGGGTCCATTGGTCTGGTTGGGGAGCGTCACTTTCCAGGTACCGGTGGGATCGACGGCTAACTTGTCGTCCGCCGCGCCGAGCCGAAGGGCCAGGCCGGTCGTGGCCAGAGTGAGTGCGAAGGCTGCTACGCAGATGCGTGGTGGTAATTTCATGGGTGCTCGTTTGGTCTGATGTTGCGATGGCAAACGATACATCGCACCGTCATTTCACGAGTCCCTTGCAGAACCGCTCAATGCGTTCCAGGCCCTTCTGGATATTGGCCATGCTGGTGGCGTAGCTGAGGCGGATGTAATCGTCGGCGCCGAAGGCGATGCCGGGGACAGCGGCGACTTTCTCGGCTTCGAGCAGCCGAGCGCAAAAGTCGGTGGACTTAAGGCCGGTCTTGGCAATGTTCGGGAATAGGTAGAAGGCGCCCCGGGCGTTGACGCAGGTCAGGCCGGGGATGGTATTGAGCTTCTGCCAGGCGTACGTGCGGCGTTTGTTGAATTCGGCCAGCCAGAGCGGGAGATGGTCCTGGGGCCCGGTCAGCGCGGCGACGCCGCCTTTTTGGGCAAAAGAAGTCGGGTTGCTGGTGCTGTGGCTTTGGATGGCGTCGATGGCCTTGGCGATCGGCTCGGGCGCGGCGCACCAGCCCAGCCGCCAGCCGGTCATGCTCCAGGCTTTCGCGAAGCCATGCACGATGATCGTGTGCTCGAAGTGCGCGGGCGAAAAGGTGGCGACGCTCTTGAAGGTCGCACCGTCGTAGAGGAGGTGCTCGTAGATTTCGTCGCTCATAATGAGGACGTTCTTTTCCACGCAGATGTCGCCCAGGGCCTTGAGTTCGGCGGGTGTATAGACGGAGCCGGTGGGGTTGCTGGGGGAATTGAGGACGAACAGGCGCGTGCGCGGGGTGATGGCGGCGCGCAGCGCGTCGGGCGTGAGCTTGAACTCGGTCTGGTCGGTGGTCTGGACGATGACGGGCTTGGCGCCGGCCATTTTGACCATCTCCGGGTAGCTCAGCCAGTAGGGCGCGGGGATGATGACCTCGTCGCCCTCTTCACAGGTGGCGAAGATGACGTTGAAGCAGGAATGCTTGCCGCCGCAGGAGACGATGACCTGGGAGGGCTTGTAAGTGAGGCCGTTCTCGCGTTTATGCTTGTCGGCGATGGCCGCGCGCAATTCAGGAATGCCGGCGGCGGGAGTGTACTTGGTGAAACCGGCGGCGAGGGCTTTGGCAGCGGCGTCTTTGATATGCTGCGGGGTGTCGAAATCCGGCTCGCCGGCGCCGAAGCCGACGACGTCCAGGCCGTCCGCCTTCATTTGCTTGGCTTTGGAATCAATGGCCAGGGTGAGCGAGGGCGACAGGGAAGCCGCGCGTTTAGAGATCTTGTAGTTCATATCCGCGTAAAGAATTGCCTCCGCCGCCGGGCGGCGCAAGCGGGAAGTAATGGATGCGCCGACGGAGCAGCGCCGCAACCAGCTCAAAGCAGTTCTCCGGCACGTCGCCTCCCTTGGGGGAGCTAGCCTGCATCGAGCGTGCAGCTAGCCTGTTGATCCGGAGGGCATCCGGTGGGTATCCGGTGGGTATCCGGTGGGTATCCGGTAGGGTTCCGTAGGAATTCTCGTGTGTCGCGCCTGCTGTTTCGGCGCAACTACGCCATCTGAGTAGCATCTGGACCGTGTCTCTGCACTGGGTTGATGGCACCCGGCGCCCGTGCCCGTCACACTACTCCTTATTCCCCTGCTGTCAGGCACCTCCGCAACATAATGCGCGCGTGCCGCCACACGCCGAAGCCGCCGCAGATGGCACCCAAGGGCAGACGAGTTGGCAGGACCGATTGGGCGCTCAGGTTGCCTGCAAGCCCGCCTGGCTAATTGTCGCTCCAGCACTTCATCGCGCTCTGCATGCGGAGGAAGTCGGGCATCTGATCGGCGCCCGGGGCTTGCCCCAGGTAACTGAAGGCCATGGGAACCCGCCAGCGCCAGCGTTCCGCGTGGCCGTCCGCAAACGAGAGGCAGGCGCCCTGGTTATGGCGGTCGGCGGGCATGTCGAACCACATCGGAGCCCAGTAAGGCGCGCCCACCGGGTTCCCAAACTGGGCGTCGAGCAAAGTGTCCGGGTGTTCATCAATGAAGACAAAGAGCTGGCTGGGGATCGGGCGCCGGATCTCGGTAAATTTCTTCCAGCAGGGAATATCCGAGATGCCGGGAAGGCCCAGGTTGCTAAGGTATTCGGGATAACCGTTGACCGACTGGCTCATATTGTAGCTCCGGTTACGGAGTTGGGGGAGCGGTTGGCCCGAGGCTGTTTCCACGGTCGATTTGTCAGCCGGGCAATGATAAATGGCCACGGAAGTGTTGTAAGCGAACAAGACGCCACGTCGCAGGTCAACGGTGTTGGTGTCAGTGCGAGCGTGGTCCGGACACCAGGAAACGTTTGCAGCGGCGGTCCCGCCGCCGATGTACATGACAGAATCGTTGGGGGGAAGGATGTCGTTGTTATCGAGCGCATAAAGGTGCCAGCAGGTTTCCAACTGTTTGAGATTGCTCAGGCAGCCGACCGTCCAAGCCTTTTCCTTGGCCTTGGCCAGCGCCGGCAAGAGGAGGGCCGCCAGGATGGCGATGATGGCGATTACGACCAGCAGTTCAATCAGCGTGAATGCAACGATCAGCCCAGAGCGGTTTGCGTCCCCGCCGGAGGAATGCTCGCAGCGGGCGGCCGCATCAGATTGGCCAATTAGGTTCATTGACGCCGGTAGTTAGCTGAGCGCATCTACCATAGCCGATGTGGGCGGGCTTCGCCACTCCGCGGGAGGAGGCAGCCTAGAACGTCAGCAGTTCGAGCTGGTTCAAGCCGTGACTGGTGAGTTCCCACCGTTTACCTTTCTGCGCGACGAGGCGGCGGGCGGGGTTTTTGTGGTATTCGGCCTCATTCACTGACACGAGCTGGAACTTGGCTTTGCCTTTGATCTCCGAGGCGGCGCGCGGAACGAGCTCGAAGGCGACGCCGTTGAAGTTAAGGGCGATTTCATACCCGGCGATGCCCTCGGTCGCCGCGCGCGGATTCGGGCGGATCAAGGCAGTGTAGCGCTTGACCCAGGGAAAATCGACCTTGCGCACGAGGACCCGGCAGAGTTCGGTCTGGTTTTGCAGGAAGCTCAGCAGGCTGAATTTGGCGCCCTGATCCTGTTGTCCCAGAAGGACCAGCCTCGGATCGATGCCGAGCAGATTCTGGCCATTCCATTCACCATGATCGTTGCGCTGACCAGGATCGGCCTGCTTGTGCCAGGCTGCGAACCGGTCATTGACCAGCAGGTTCAATTCAAAGTGCATGTGAGCCCGGTCTTTGGTGATGGATTCCCGGGTATTGGCGGTGCGCCCCATGACGGCGACCGGCTCACCCGCCTTGACGACCTGCCCGACTTTCAAGTCGTGGCGGACTTCGCGCAAGTGGGCGTAGAGAGAGTAGATCTCCAGACCCTCCACGTGGTGAAGAAGGACAAGGTAATTGCCGTAGTTCGACAGCGACGGCCGCAGGCTGATGTAGGCGACCGTGCCATCGGCGGTGGCGAGAACGGGATCGGTTGGCTCGCCGCGGCGGTCGCGCTGGAGGCAGCGGATATCGAGACCCTCATGCATCTGCCAGCCGCCCGTGCGCACACAGCCGAAGGTGCCGGTCATCCACGTCTTGCCGGAGGTGCCGACGAAGAATCTTTCTTCCCCACCCTTCTCGAACAGCGCGCGGTTGGCCGTAGGGAGCTGAAAGGTCTGGGCCTGAGCAGTGAATGCGATGAGGAGCGCCGCAGGGACTATTTGTCGATCCATGTCTGTGTTTTCTTGAAGACATTGTTCAGGCCGAGCGCGATCTGTTCGGCTTCTTCGCGAGTCGCGTCCGGGGTGAAGATGAAGACGCCGTCGCTGACGTGCCGTGCGATCACCGGAGCAGCCAGCCAGCGAACTTCCTTAAGCTTCTCGCCGAACTGGCTGAACACGGCGATCCTCTTGCCGCGATTGCCGGCGGAGCACTCTTCGAGCAGAGCGGTGCCCGCATGGTTGAACTGGATGCGCAGAGCGAACCCTCCGACCTCATCGACAACTTTGGCCCCAGCTACGTTGGACTCGTTGAGGAAAGGGATCTTCTCCACGTTAATCATGACCGGGTGCTCGCGATAGATGGGGACCACTTCGTTGAACCCGGTGCTATCGCGGCTCGCTTCCAGGTGCAACTGCAACGTGCAGAGCTGCTTCTTGCCCTTATTCTTGCTGGACGTGCTGCATCCGCAAAGCGCGGCTGCGGCTACCGCCAGCGCTAAATAGATATTGAATCCAAACCAGCGAATCTTCATAGTGCGCTAAACAATCGCAATGAGTTAGTAATGTAAAGATCGTTATGAGCAAGCAATACAACAAAGCCGAGAAGCGGAAACGGCGGCAGGCCTATCTAAAGCGGAAGAAGGTTAACGCCAAAGCCAAGACCCAGGCCAAAATTGCGCCCAAAACTGAAGCGCCAGCCTGACGGGCCTCCCAAAAACTGATTCACCGCCGCCGCGGCTGAGGTTTTTCCACTGTGAATAATTGCCGGGTTGATCATCAGTTCATTGAAAGAACTGAGATGGGCGGCAGCAGTCAACAGATTGAGGTTGAACGTCTCAAGGATAATCCCAGGTGACTGGGGAAAGGTTGAGTCAGGCTGGTTGACTCAGCCCCTCGCAAGCCGGCTCGCAAGATCCGGGAGCGGAGGCAGGATTCACCAGTTCCTCTGGCGGCGTTCGCGCGCCGTCAGTAAACGCGAAAAAGGGACTGAACGGTGAGGGGCGATTAGAAGCCGCTCCGAATCAAGATATGGTTGCTACAGTGCATCAGCACGGGCGGACGACTCTGGCGGTTTCCGAGAGGAAGTCAGCCAAATGAAAGACGCCGAAAGGCGGGACAAAGTGAGCGTTCGAACCGGGAAGGACACGCGGCCTCGGCAGGGCCCGTGAAAACCTTCCGAGAAGTCGGCGGTGTTAAAAACGGCACCGCTGACCTGTGGACAAAAGGCGACCTGAGAATTAAGAGGCAATAATTCAGTGACCGCAAGGTGCTGAACGGCCCTGCTATGAGGCCGAAGACTCCGCTTGCCGTGGAGAATAGCGTCGGGAAGCTGGCAGCCAATTCGGCCCCAAATGCCAGCACAGGAAAGAGAGCGTGGCGAAATCCCATCCCCCATTTAGTCCCCGTTCGACCGCAAGGCCGGGCAGGGACTTTATGTTATTTTCCACTTGCCGGCTCCCAGCATCCGATGGACATTGCCTCACATTCAAATCGAGACGGAACGTCCGATAACACAATCTGAGGCTTTATGGGTCGCATATACAACAATATCGTCGAAACGGTCGGGCACACGCCGCTGGTGCGGTTGAACAAGGTCACGGACGGCGCGCCGGCCACGGTCCTGCTGAAGTGCGAGTTCTTCAACCCGCTCGGGAGTGTCAAGGACCGCATTGGCATGGCGATGATTGAAGAGGCGGAGAAACGCGGGATACTCAAGAAGGAGACGGTGATCATCGAGCCGACCAGCGGCAACACAGGGATCGCGCTGGCGTTCGTGGCGGCGGCCAAGGGTTACCAGCTCATCCTCACCATGCCCGAGACGATGTCGCTAGAGCGCCGCACGCTCCTGGCCATGCTCGGAGCAAGGCTCGTCCTGACGCCCGGTACGGAAGGCATGAAAGGGGCCATCGCCAAGGCCGAGCAGTTGGCGAAGGACACTCCCAACGCCTGGATTCCGCAGCAGTTTGACAACCCCGCCAACCCGGATATTCACCGCAAGACCACGGCGGCGGAAATCTGGGAGGATACGGATGGCAAGGTGGATATCCTGGTCGCAGCCGTGGGCACTGGCGGGACTATTACGGGCTGCTATGAAGCGATCAAAGGGCGCAAGCCCTCGTTCCAGGCCATCGCCGTCGAGCCGAAAGACTCCCCGGTCATTTCCCAGTCTCTCGCCGGCCAACCGTTGAAACCCGGCCCCCACAAGATTCAGGGGACGGGCGCGGGTTTCATTCCAAAGAACCTCCATCTCAAAGACGCCAAGGGCCGCCCGCAGATCGTGGAGTGCATTCAGGTCACCAATGAAGACTCGTTTGCCATGGCCCGGCGATTGGCCAAGGAGGAGGGCATCCTGGCCGGGATCTCTTCGGGAGCCAACGTCTGGGCGGCGGTGCAGGTCGCTAAGCGGGCTGAGAACAAGGGCAAACTCATCGTCACGATGGCTTGTTCGACCGGTGAACGATATCTCAGCACCCCACTGGCAGCCGAGGCAAGGGCTCAGGTGGGGGGGTAATATTCGTCAAAAATACTTGTTGCGCGATACGGGAATTACCGGTAAACATAGCGGCATCGAAGGTCTGGTGACTGCGGATGGCGGTGTAATTGATGGTCAGCCACCGCAGCAGCTTCCCAAGAATTCAAAGTTCATGAGCGGTTTTCGGGGATTCATTCTGGAAAACCTTTGATAACACACAGATTAGTATGAACACAGCAACCAACAGCGACAGCAAGAACACTGTAACCGGCGACTACGGGGCTGGTTATTTGGAAATCTCCGAGAAGGGCTTTGGCTTCCTCCGGACAGCCGAGAACCATTTCCATCCCAAGCCCACGGACATCTTTGTCACGCCGGACACGATCAAACGGAGTTTCCTGCGCGAAGGCAGCCTGGTCGCGGGACCCACCCAACCGCCGCACCGCGGCAACAGCCCGCAGCTTAAGTCCGTGGATAAGGTCAACGAAATGCCCTTTGAGGACTATACCAAGTCCGTGCGGTTCGAGAACCTGACCACTATCGACCCCATCGAGAAGTTCAAACTGGAGACCACCCCTGACCTCATCGAAACGCGGGTCATTGATATGGTGACGCCGCTGGGCAAAGGCACGCGCGGTCTGATCGTTGCCCCTCCCCGCACCGGCAAGACCACCATTCTCAAGCAGATCGCCAACGCCATCACCGCCAACCATCCGGAAGTCCACGTGCTGGTCCTGCTCATCGACGAGCGCCCGGAGGAAGTCACCGATTTCCAGCGCTCGGTGAAAGCCGAGGTTGTGGCGTCCTCCAACGACCAGGATTTGGAGACGCACGTGCGGCTCTCGCGCTTTATGATCGAGCGCTGCCGGCGCATGGTTGAAGCGGGCAAGGATGTCTTCGTGCTGCTCGACTCGATTACCCGCGTGGCGCGCGCCTACAATAGCGTTCACGGCGGCAGCGGCCGGACAATGACCGGCGGCGTCGATGCGCGGGCGCTGGAAATCCCCCGCAAGATGTTCGCCTCGGCGCGCAAGATTGAAGAAGGCGGGTCGCTGACCATCCTGGCCACCGCACTGGTGGACACCGGTTCCCGCATGGACGAGCTGATCTTCCAGGAGTTCAAGGGCACCGGCAACATGGAGTTGATTTTGGATCGCAAGCTCTCGGATCGGCGCCTTTTTCCGGCTATCGACATCCCCAAGAGTGGGACCCGCAAGGAGGAGAAACTCTTCCCGAAACACCAGATCGAAGCGGTGCGCAAGCTTCGCCGGACCATGGTGGATTTGAACCCGGTTGAAGCGATGGAAACGCTCGTCGCCGCTCTGAAAAAGCATAAGACGAACGATGAATTGCTGTCCAAGCTGATCTGAGGCATTGGACGGTTCGAGTCTCCACCAGGCGCGTGGCCCTTGGAGCCGTTGAAGGCTAGACTGAATGGCCCGTTTGCTTACGGATGAGCGCACGCGCCAAACTTAGGGTTGAGCCGCCACGCTCCCGCCCACCCCTGGAGCGAATGCTCCGCATTCATCAGGCCTTGCATGCGGGCGGCTATCCGAACGCCAGCACCCTTGCTCGCCAACTGGAGGTGAGCACAAAGTCCATTCACCGCGACGTCGAGTTCATGCGCGACCGATTGGAGCTTCCGATCAAGTATAATGACAGCCGGTTTGGCTATTTCTACGCTGAACCCGTCAAATCATTTCCAACGCTTCAGATTACGGAAGGCGAAATCCTCGCGCTCGTTGTCGCCGAGAAGGCCCTCCAGCAATATCGCGGCACCAGCTTCGAACGACCGTTACTCAGCGCCCTAAAGAAGATGGAGCAGGCCCTGCCGGACACCATCTCGCTCAGCCTTAACGACGCGGCGCAAGCCATCTCCTTCCGCACGAGCTGGGAGCCGATCCTGGATCTGAAGATCTTCGACACCCTCGCCAAAGCCACCGCCGCGCGCCGGCAGTTGGAGCTGGCCTATCGCAAACCCGGCCAGCGGTGCATCGAGCAACGCCTAGTTGATCCTTATCACCTCGCCAACATCAATGGCGAGTGGTTTCTTTTCGCTTTCGATCATCTGCGCAATGACCTCCGCACGTTTGTTCCCGCGCGCATCAAAGCCATCCGCCACACCGGCAAGATCTTTGAGCGCCGGGCGACGTTTTCGCTGGAAGAGCGGCTGCGCGGGAGTTTTGGCGTCCAGTCCGGCCATGGTGAAATCGGCGTAGTCATCCGCTTCCACGAGCGCGTGGCCGATTACATCCGGGAAAAGAAGTGGCACGACTCGCAGCAACTGCGTGAACTCAAGCAGGGCGGGGTTGAAATGCGTCTGAAGCTGTCTAGCCTCGGGGAAATCAGGCGGTGGGTCCTCAGTTGGGGCGGCGATGCCGTCGTCGTCCGTCCCGCCGAGTTGGCTGAGTCAGTCCGGCGAGCGGCCCAAAAGGTCCTTCGCTCCGCCTTGCCGAGTTGAACCAATTGCTTCAGTCCACTCGCTTCACCGGCGGGATTTTCCATGAGCCTTTGATCAGGGACTCCTTCGGCCAATAAAACCGCAGCATGAGGACGAACTTCCCTTGGGGGGCCGGCAGCCAGTTTGGTTCTCTGTCTGCGCCTGGTGGGTATTTCTGAATGCAGAGGTCCAGCGAGCCGTCGGGATTGAACGTTAGCTGGTCGCGCGAGTTGAGAGCGTAGCGGCCCAGCGGGTTGTCCACGAAAAAGCAATCACTATCATACATTGTCAGGGACCAGTAACCGTTGGCGCTGGGAGTCTGACCCGGCGCAAAATGCATTGCGTACCTGCTATTCCCGCTATAGGGCTGCCCAGTCCCGTCCACAGTCGAGGCGGCAACAACGGTGTCCTCGGGACGGTTGGCGCCAAGGGCCATCGCCGCAATCAAGGCCCGCTGTTTGTAGTCGGTGCCGTATACGCCGGTCTTCAAAGTCCAACTCCAGCCGTTCTGCAAATTCCAGTCGCCGGCGTTGGTTCCTGCCTTGGACCAGGCAATCAGTTTGCCAACGGCGGCTCCGGGGACAGCTTCGAGGACCTGAATCACTGAGGGGTTGAGCCTGGCAATGTCGAACGGCTGTCCCGGCACAATTCCCAGCCGCGCCATTCTCCTGACAATCGGCTTGTCAGCGTGAGCGGGTGGATTGTCCTTCATTAAGACCGCAAGCCGGTTGAAGTAGTCGGCCACGCCCAGGCTGTTGACCTGCTCCCGCACCGGCCTCCTCATGTCGATACCCGGATCAAGCTGTCCCGGTGGTGGCGTGTAGGGCTTGCCGTACGAACTGAGAGGCACCGCCGAGCACTGGTCCTGCATCGCATGCGCAGTCGCGTAATCTCCCGGTGTGCCCGTGCAATAAATGCGCCCAAGCACCTGCATGATGCTGGTGGACGACTTGTATTCCTTCAACCCGGATGGCAATTTGCCCTTCCAAGCGGGGCCGGTAATGACGCAGTTCTGCGGGCCGGTGCCAGTCGTGCGGCTGCCGGGCGCCCCGAATACCGATGTCCAGCCGTCTAACATTGGGAACAGGGCATAGCGGCCCTTCATGTCAGGGAGACCCAGCACCCAGGGTTCCCGGGAGACATCCAGCCAAACAATGGTATAGAGCGCGTCGGCATTGGGTACGCTGACCTCGTGATTCGAAGCGAACGGATAGACCCGGGTCCGTGCGAATTGGCCCATCGGAGCGCGCATCCCCTCCGGCTCGCGTACATTGGTCATCACGCGCCGGGTCATATCCATCGTGACGAGCGGATAACCGAAGATGTAGGCATCGGTGGCGATCTCGAAGGCTTCTCGAGCGGTCAACGCAGCAGGCTTTGCCCCCGCCCCGATTTGAATGCACGCCAGTAAGCCTGCCGCAATTCCGGCGGCCATCCATTTCTTAAGAAAGATGCGTCTCATGACTGATATGATTCTCATTTGTGCCCTCACAGCACCAGCCTGCGTTCGTCCATGTCGCGAATCAAGGCCTCGCCCGGCAACTCAACGGTGGTTTGTCGTCCCAGGAACTCCAGCAACACCGACACCCGCTCTCGGCTCGGCATCACGCGGGTGATGACGGCCCGGAGACCGTGAAACACGCCGCCGGCGATCTGCACGGCTTCCCCCGGCTGCAGTTCCTCACGGATCACATGCACCCGGTCCGCCCCTACCGTGGCACGCAACTCCTTGATGACGCCCTCCGGCACGACGGGCCAGCGGTCGCCAAAATGGACCACGCCACGAACACCCCGGGTGTGGCATACCCAGAGGAGGCACGCTGCCAGGTCGAATCGCGCGAACAGGTAATTTGGAAACAAGGCCTCCGTGAACCACACCGGCCCACGCCGGGTGGCCCGCCGGAACCGGATGCGCGGCAGGTAAACCTCGATGTCCGGTTCCTTTTCCAAATGCGCCGCCGCAATGTGCTCATGTTTAGGTTGCGTGCGAAGGCAAAACCACCCCAGCGCACTTCCAGGAGGAAGGCCTTGAACAGTTTGAGTCATTTGCTTCGTATCAGAAAACTGGCGCACCCTGCGCAAATCACTCATCCACGAGCAACCATCCGCCCGGAGACCAGTGCTTCCATCCTTCATCCGCTTCGCTCCCGGCCTAGGCCTTGCCCGTTTGCTCCGTTTCCGCCTTGGGACTGGCCCCCGCAACGGGATACTCTGTATAATAGTAACCTTTGTATCGGTAATAGTAGTAATCCTCGAAGCTGGGACGAGCCGAATTGAAGGCCACGCCGAGCACGCGGACCTGGCGCTGATACAAAGAGTATAGGGCTGCGCGGGCTACGTGCGCAGACGTAAACTCGGCGCGGATCACAAAAATCACGCCGCCCACGTGCGGGGCCAGGCTGGTCACGTCATCCGCCGCCATTACCGGCACGGTGTCCAGAATCACGTAATCGTATTTGGCGGCAGCGTCCCGCAAAAACTCTTTGGTTGCGTTGCTGATAAGCAGCTCACCGGCATTGGGGGCGAACGTGCCCCGGGGCAGCAAAGACAGGTTGGGGAATTTCGTGGCCTGCACTGCTTCTTCCCAGTTTAATCCCTGTCCAAGCACTTCCGTGAGCCCTGGTCTGGGAGCCACCCCGAAACGCGTGTGCAACGCTCCCTTGCGCAAGTCAGCATCTACCAGCAGCACGCGTGAGCCGGTGCTGGCCATCGTGATGGACAGATTGGCGGACGTCAGCGATTTGCCTTCATTTGGCACCGAGCTGGTCACGAGGAGGATCTTGGGCCGCGCCCCAGCCTCCGCCATATACAGAAGTGAAGAACGGAGATTCCGGTACGCTTCGACGAAGTCATGACGCTCATCCTCTGGCCCAACCAAGGCCACTTCTCGCTTGGGCCCGCGGGACGTGACCCGTGGAATCTGGCCCAGGACCTCTTCATCGAACATCTCTTTTAGTTCGGCAATGGAAATCATGCGGTCATCGAGGCGGTTGATGAGCAGCAGCAAGAGCACGCTCAGCCCCACTCCCACCAAGCTGCCGACCGTCACCTGTTTCCACACTCCAGACTGGTCTGGGAACGCCTGCGAAGCCGACTCCATGATCGTGACGCTCTCCGGACTAATTCCCTTGTTCAAATCCAATGTCTGCATCGTTGCCAGCAGTCGGTCGTAGAGCGCCTGGATTCTCTGCGAATTCCCTTTTAGCCTTTGGTATTCTGCCACTTTTGCCTGGATTTCCAGCGCCTTGACATCCCATTGCTTCATGTCCTTCTCGATATTTTGAATCTCCACCGCCAGCGACGCCTTCTTGCTCTCCAACTGTTCCGCACTTTGCAGGCGGAAGATCTTCAGCAACTGTTCCCGCCGGACGATCTCTTCGTTCATCGCAATCATCTTTGGGTGATTCGTCCTCAGATAGCGCCCAAGCTCTTCCTGTTCCGCCTGCAGCAACAGCAATTGCTGTTTCGCCCTTAGGTAATCGGTATCGGTTCGGTCGCCGCCTGCTGGCGGGGACGTGTCCGTCGCGCCGTTCGCGGGGAGCACGGCCGCGCTGGGAGCCTGCTGGAGGTCCAGGTTCTGGTCCACCGTCAGCATCTGCAACAGATCGTACTCGGATTTCCGGGTGGCGAGGCGCAAGTTGAGCGCCGCCAGGTAATTGCCGGCGCTGTTGCCCTGTTCCTGGGACAGCAACAAGGTGTTGGTGCTCTGGAATTCCAGCAGCTCCGCGTCGGCGTTGCGCAGATCCTTCTCCAGCCGGATCACCTCTTCCGTCAAGCCGGCCACCGTGGTGTCGGAAGTCTGCGTTCGCATCTCTTTTTTAAGGGCGATGTACTCCTCCATGCAAGCCTGCAAAAACGCCCGCGTGTATTCCGGGTCCCCGCCCGTGGCCTGCAGCACGAAGATCGTCGTCTTGGGTGATACCGTCACTTTCAGCCCCACCGGCTGCCACCGCACTTCCGGTTTCTGCAAAGCAACTCGCGCGTGCGCCCGGTTGAGAACCACGCCGCTTTGCATAAGCGCCGCTTGCGTTCCGAGGAAATTGCTGAGCTCCTCCGTATAGACTGATCCCTCAGCGATGTTTAACTTGATGCTCACGATCATCTTCCCCACTGAGGCGAACGCCGGGGCTGAGGACCAAAGGCGCACACCCTGAATGCCCGCTCCCACGAGGACGCCCAGGACCAACACCCACCATTTCCGGCGCAACAGGCTCAAGTAGCGGCTCAACCTCGCATTGAAATGCGCCCTGGTCGTGGACCGATCCATCCTGGGTTGGTCAGCTTGGTCGTTCATGTATCAGAAGAAGGAAGCTTAGAAGTTAATGAGCCGAGACGGTACGATGATGAAATCATCCGGTTGCAGGATCACGTCTTTTTCGGTCTTCCCCTTCTCGAGAATATCCACCATGTTCAGCTCGAAACTCTGTTTGGCTGCGGTGTCCTCGCCCCCGCTGCGGACCACTTTCACCTTCTTCTTGTTGGCAAAATCACCAAAGCCGCCCGCGCGCAGAATCGCTTTGCCCGCCGTCAGGTTTTCATTGACGGCAATATCAATTGGCCCCTGGTTGCGCACCTGGCCCCAAACATAAGCCCGGCCCAGGAACTTGTTCGCCACGTCTAGCGCGATTATAACGGTGGCCCGGTGGTAGTATTCCTTTTCCAATCGCGTCTTCAACTCATCCGCCAATTGCTTGCACGTCTTGTCGGATGCCGCCACCCGGCCCACATAAGGCACATCCAGCTCGCCGGAATCCGCTACGACCAGCCCTTTCGGCGCATCCCTATCCTCCAATATCTGGAGACTGATTTTGTCCCCCACCCGGAGTCTGTATTTGTCGTCGGGCACATAGCCGCCCGGGCTGATCGTAGCGACCGCCGCCGCATTCGTGCCTGCGCCGGCTATGGTCGCATTGGGGGTCGCCGTGGTTCCTGCCCCCTGACCCCTGCCTCCTGAATTCTGCTTTCTGCTGTCTGATTTCCGATCTCCAATGGCTGTGGGCGCGGCATTGCTGGTCGGTGCGATCATGGCCGCCGCTCCAAAGTCCACAAACACCGGTTCGCCCGCTTTGGGCGCCTTGCTCGCGCGCGGCGTCTGGGCCAAGGCGGCCAGACCGGATAGGACCAAGAAAACAAACCACGCTTGCCTCACGCAACTCTTCAATTTCTTCAGTAGTTCTGTAACCGTGGCGTTATACCAGTTCATAAACCAAAGGCCAGCACTCTTTTCCGAACTGCCGGTTGAAACGGTAGCGTCTCTGGCTCGGCTCGTCAAAGGACGGTGAAAGCAGGAAGGGAAAACCCCAGGATTCATGCATCTCGCCAGCGCTCTGAGTCGAGGTTACAAAGCAAGACCCGGTTCATCGCTCTTTCCGAGGGAATCGTTGCTCGGCTTTTCTCTGAGGGACCCTGAACAACACAGTGCCCCGGCTCTGGCCGCTGGCCTGTTTCCCGCGTCTTGGAACCCCATCCGACCTTTATAAGTAACTTATTGCAGTTGCTCCACTTCCACCGCTGCCACCCGAGTCCTCCTCAACTCCGTGCCATCAGAAGCGACGCGTGTCGGATAGATGTTGGATAGATGTTGGATAGATGTTGGATAGGTGTCGGATAGGTGTCGGATAGGTACTGCATAGGTGTTCGCTAGGTGTTCGCCAGGGATCCCATAGCGATTCACTAGCCCCCTGCTGGCACTTCGAGGGACTGATCCATCCAAGCAAAGCCCAGTTACCATTCCAACGACAAGATCGATGAGCCGGGCCATTTTTTCTAAGGGCCTGTCACTGAATAACTTGTGCTCCTGCCTCCACGAAATGGTGCCTCCCTGGGTTGGGGAGAGGCTGATCATCACGAGCCCTTGAGCCGAGGGCGAATCCGTCAGATGACCACACATGCGAAGGCCCATTCCACTGGAAACAGCCAAGAACCTCCGAACCCAGCTCAACGCCCTGAACCGCCGAGCCTTCTGGCCTCCCCTGCCGCGCAAACCCGGCACCAGACCGTCCCGCGGACCGAGTCGGAGCCACACCGTAGCCTCCCCGCAGTACCTCTGGCGAAGCGGTCCACCCTCAGCTCCAAGCTCTAGAATGCATAATTCACGCTCAGGCTAACAACGTTCACGGTGTAATTGCGGCCTGGCAAATCCGAGTCGCGCAAGTAAACCTGGTAGCCGAGACTGCCGATGAGTCTAGCGGTGATTGGGCGGCTCAGGCTGATGCCCGGACCGTATTGATCATACGTTTCGGCGCCGGCATACAAATATGAGCCATGTTCGTAGGTCATCGACGTGGCGAGTGTCACCTTCCGCACCACCTGCCAGTTTGCCTGCCAACGGGCAAAATACCGGTCAACCGTGCCTCCGAAAAAAGCGATATTGAGGTTTCGCCCGCCGCTCAGGGAGTATTCCATAAACTGGTTGACCCGGTGCCTGACATCTACCTGAGCATAAATGCCACTGAAATCGCCGCCGGAAATGGTCGCTCCGCTTGAACGAGGGGAGTAAACGGTGTAGCCGGCGTGGGCTGTAAAATGGATGTATTCGCTCAACGGCGTGTCGTAAAAGCCGCCCGCGTTCCATTGGGTGCCATCGCTATAGGCTTGGTTTGTCGTGGTCACGTTGTAGTTGATGAGTGACCCGCCCAGCTCCACGCCCAGCAACATGCCTGGTTTCAAGGTGTAACCCGCCGACGTGGAAAACACCTCCGAGTACCCACTCGGTTGGGCCCCGGAGTTCTGGGCGTTGCCGCTGCTCAGCGAATCATAGGTTACATGGTCGTAGCCGATCTTCGCGATCACCTTGTTCAGATCCCAGGTCGTCACCATGCCTAGCGCGTTTTGCAACTGCGAGTAATTCCCTGTGCCCGCCACCGTTGGATCCTGATACGAATTCTCGCTTATGGAAAAGCGGTCGTGGAGGTTGATCCATAAATCGCCGACGTACAGATCGAATGATAACTCGCTGCCCGGCGCAATGAAAACCTGGTCCAATTTGGGGTTCTTGAGGTAGGCTGAATAACCCCCGCCCAGCGCCAGGTTGATGCTGTTCTGCTCCGAAACCGGCCACAGCATCCGCGTGTTGATCTGGGGGCGAAATATAAAATCCCCCTCGGGATTGGACTCGGTGATATTTACATTGCTGTTGTAATCCACTTCCAGGCCCGCGCCAAAATTCCAGACGGTCGGCCCCAGTTTCAAGTCATAATAACCGATGGATGAGGCCGCCTTGTGCCGCGCTTCCGCCGCCTCTGCGCTTGCCATCGACATCTGAATCGCTTCCTGTCCCCGCGCTGGCGTCACCACCCCAGCTAGCAACAGCGCCGCCGTCGTCGCCACGAGAGCGCGGCCTTCAGGCCGCTTCAGGCATCGGGATTTCACATTTCCGATTTCGTTCACTTGCTCCCCATTCACTGTTGGTCGTTAGACTTCAGACGTTAGACTTTGGACTTCAGACTTTAGGCTCCGCCGCCGAACCACTTTGGCCGACATGTGTTCGTTTGAGAAGCACAATCACCAGAACCACGGATGAATCCGTAATGCCTCAGTGACGGCGGAGGCGAAGTTGGCGGAGTGCGCCCGTCCTCGGGCGCAGCAATGTTGGATAGTAACGGAGACGCGATGAAATCGGATGCATCGGGCGATTCGGTGCTTGCTGCGCCCGAGGACGGGCGCACTCCGCCAAGGCATTCTCCCGCCGTCACTGACCTATCGCCATTACCTGAATCCTCCACATTCTCTGTTCAAATCTGATTGAACAGATTAAACCTCCCTGCTATAAACCACCCCCATGATATCGGCCCTCGAAGAAAAGCAGCCGGCCAAGACCGATAAAGCGCCGAACCCGGAAACCCGGCTCAGCCCGCTGGAGACGGAGATCATTGACTTCTTCGTCCAGCTTTCACGATTGCTCGGGCAGCCGCGATCGTTGGCGGAAATCTACGGCTTGCTCTTCATTTCCGCGCGCCCGCTCGCGATGGACGATTTAATTGACCGTCTTCAGCTCAGCAAAGGCTCCGCGAGCCAGGGACTCAAATTCCTACGCAACGTTGGCGCCGTGCGAATGGTTTACGTCGCCGGGGAGCGCCGTGTCCATTATGAAGCCATCGCCGAACTGCGCAATTTGGCGATCCGTTTTCTGCGGGACCAGATTGTCCCGCAATTTGATAATGGCCAGGCGCGGCTCGAACGGATCGCCGAAATGGTCCGACAACTGCCGCCGGAACAGCGCGCGCGCATCAATGGCCGGGTCAAAATGCTGCAAAGCTGGGGCCGGAATGGAAGGCGTTTTCTGCCGCTGGTCATGAGGATTCTCGGGAAGTAGTCAATAGACAGCGGGCCGCTGCCCGTAGTCGGTAGTCAGTGGTCGGTGCAGTGGACATAACGGGTTGCGGATGCATGCGCAGCCAGCAGATTGGTTTTGGCGAAAACCTTGCCAAACGACCAAGGGCGGTAGCTTGTCTTAAGCGGATGGCAGTGTCCAATAGTCCTATGGTCCTGGTTCCGGCACTCCTGTATTGCGCCTGCCGCTCGGGCTCCGCCGCCATGCGGTCACCTGCTGCAATCCCCTTCACCCTTCACCTGTGAAGGTGTCTGTCATTTTCGGCACGCGACCAGAGGCAATCAAGCTGGCGCCTGTCATCCTGGCCCTCAAGGCCGATCGCGCCTTCCAGTGCCACGTCTGTATCACGGCCCAGCATCGGCAGATGCTCGACCAGGTTCTCGAGGTGTTTGACATCCACCCGGATGCGGACCTGAATCTCATGCAACCGAACCAGACGCTGGGCAGCCTGACCGCGCGCGCAATCGAAGCTCTGGACGGTTATCTCACGGCAGAGAAACCTGATTTGGTGCTGGTCCAGGGGGACACGACTACGGTCTTCAGCGCGACACTTGCCGCGTTTTACCACAAGATTCCCGTGGGACACGTCGAGGCGGGGCTCCGCACCGGGAACCTGCAATCACCTTGGCCCGAGGAAGCCAACCGGGTATTGACGACCCGGCTGGCTTCGCTGCACTTCGCCCCCACCGAGAGAAATCGCCAGAACCTTCTGCAGGAAGGCGTTCCGGACGAAAGGATATTCGTTACTGGAAATCCAGTCATTGACGCGCTATTCCTCGCCCTGAAGAAGGTGCGCAAAACCCCGCCACTCATCCCCGGCCTCCCTGATTTCCTCCAGCCAGCCGTCCGCCACTCTCAACCCTCCACCCTCCGCAGTTCTGTTACGGAGGACGGGTCAACCCTCAACCCTCAACTCGTTCTGATCACCGGTCATCGGCGGGAGAACTTCGGCGACGGCTTCGAGAACATCTGCCGCGCCATCGCGGAGCTGGCCGAACGCTTCCCGCACATTCAATTTGTCTATCCGGTGCATCTGAACCCAAACGTCCGCGAGCCGGTCCTTCGCATCCTGGGGGGCAGCAACTCCGCACTCCACACTCCGCACTCCGCACTTGGCAACGTCCATTTGATCGAGCCGTTGGCTTATCTTCCATTCGTGGCCTTGATGGAGCGCGCCGCGCTGATCATGACCGACTCGGGCGGTGTGCAGGAGGAAGCGCCCAGCTTGGGTAAGCCGGTGCTGGTATTACGCAACACTACCGAGCGCCCGGAGGCCTTGGAGACGGGAACCATAACGCTCGTTGGGACTGATTTTGACGCCATCGTAACGCATGCCTCGCGATGTCTGGCTGAGAACGCCGGGCGCACTGAAATGAGTCGCCCGAACAATCCTTACGGCGACGGCAAGGCGGCGGGGCGAATCGTCGCTGCCTGTGCCGGGTTTTTGAATTTGAACCGTGCCTGGCGTACGCCTTAAAGACCGGCTTGCTGGGGCGATGCCCCGGCTGCTCAGGCCTCACTGGGGGAGGCTCGAAGCTTCGCCGATCGCTTATCGACTTGCGAGGGGATTCGGCTGGTCATTCGTGGGCGCTGTGCTCTCCCGAGTGCTGGGCGTTTGCACATCCATTGTCGTTGCTCGAATCATCGGCAAGGTCGGAGTGGGGCAAGTCGGCATGGTTCAGAGCACGGTTGGCGTGTTCAGCGCCTTTGCGGGACTGGGAATGGGGTTAACTGCGACAAAATACGTGGCCGAGTTTCGGCACACGGACCCCGGAAGAGCAAGCCGCATCATCAAGCTCTCCTCTACCGTCTGCTGGTGCACAGGTCTGGTTATTACGCTGCTCGTTGTGGTGCTCTCGCCTTGGCTGGCGCGCAAGACTCTTGGTGCTCCTGAGCTGGCCCAAGTGATCCGAATCGGCTCTGGGTTATTGCTCCTAGGTGCCGTGAACGGCGGGCAGATGGGAGTGCTCGCAGGCTTTGAGGCGTTCAAAACCATAGCCTGGGTTAATTTTTGCTCCGGCCTGGTGAGCCTCCCGGTCACGGTGGCGGCCATGCACTGGTGGGGTGTGGCTGGCGCAGTCTGGGCCCTGGTTCTGAACCAGGCGCTTGCCTGCGCTCTGAGTCACGCCGCTTTGCGGGCCAAGGCGATAGAGGCCAAGCTGCCAGACTCGAGCATTAGTTTCGCGGATTTCAGCCTGCTCTGGCATTTCAGTTTGCCCGGAATGCTGTGTACTCTTGTCTTGGCCCCGGCGAATTGGATCTGCAACGCCCTGGTAGTGAGCCGCCCGGGTGGCTACGCCGAACTTGGCGTCTTCAATGCCGCGAGCAGTTGGTCCAATGCCATGAGCTTCCTGCCCAGCCTTCTCGGCCAGGTCGTCCTTCCCGTGCTGTCCCAGGCCTCCGGCGAACGGAATGTGGTTCTTTCGCGAAAAGTCATGCTGGCAGCCACAAAGGTGAACGCTCTCTTCGCCCTGCCTCTGGTGCTGGCGGGTTGTCTGGTGAGCCCCTTCATTATGCGCCTCTATGGCCCCGGTTTCGAAACTGGCTGGAGCACGCTGGTGCTGGTCCTTCTGACCGCCGGATTGGTCTGCTTGCAGGGATCTGCCGGGCAGCTTCTGGTGGCCTCCGGGCGGATGTGGTTGACGCTACTGTTCTATTGCGTCTGGGGTCTCTGCGCCGTCGGCCTTACCTGGCAATGGGTGGGAGCCGGCGCCTTCGGTCTCGCTGGGGCCAGGCTCTTCGCCCAGGCTGTTAATGGCGCGGGCGTTCTTGCCTTTGCACTGTGGTTTATGAAAGCGTCGAACTCGCCGCCAGAGCCGCCGGTGACGCTTGCCAGGGTGACCGAGCGGCCCTGACGGCACTACCAGAGGATGACAACGTAGCCGGACCAATGCCTCCAGGATCTAGCGCCTTTTGCATTCGTGTGGCACGTGGTGTTGTCCGAGCGGCAGCACCTGACCTGTACCGGAGAATTTCGTTCTATCGTAACGAGGGCCGCGTGCAGCGAGTAGCGAAGAGAATCGCTGGCCGATATGGGTTGAACGTGCTCGATGGCCCGTTCAAGGGGCTGAAGTACGTCCCGGCATCAGCAGGCAGTGTTTTCGCTCCCAAGCTCGTCGGCTCCTACGAGGCCGAAATTCAACCCCTCATCAGGGAGGCAATCTCAGATAACTTCAGGACGGTGGTCGATATTGGATGCGCGGAGGGGTATTATGCCGTTGGGCTAATGGTGGCCATGCCACAGGCCACCTGCGTAGCCTTTGATTCGGACCCCGAGGCGCGAGCCTTGTGTGCGCGGATGGCAGGTCTGAATGGCGTTGCGGATCGAATCAGCATTCATGGAAAGTGTGAGTCCCAGGCGCTTAACGCTTTGAATCTTGAGCAGGCTTTTGTCATCTGTGACTGTGAAGGAGCGGAATTCGATCTGTTGGATCCGGCATTGGTCCCGTCCCTCCGCGCATGCCATATCCTGGTCGAAGTCCACGAATGCTTCCGACCCGGCCTTACCACGACGCTCTGTCAAAGGTTCGTCGCAAGCCATTCCGTCTCCCTCATCACTGTCTGCAAGCGCGATCCTTCCCAATATCCCCATCTCTCGTTTCTAGGCCGCAAGGATCGCGCTCTGGCGGTGGAGGAGTCCAGACCCCCGGGCATGCTCTGGGCCATGATGAGGCCGCGGGCAAGAACCACGTTGGAGGCCGACGAACCTTCGGCTGCCACGAAATCCCAAGCCGCTGCCACTCGATGACGGAGCGCGGGATTTCATTAGCCGGAGCACCAGAGGTGGAAAGCATGGCCCCTTCCGCAGAGATTACGACACCAAGTGCACTTTGCGTGCTTGATGCCAACTGGGATTCCACCTTGCAGCTCTTCAGCGCGTTGGGGGACCGGATGCCGCTCTACCTGGTCAAGACAACCACCTTCGGGCAAGCCCGCGCGACCGGAGTATCCATTCGGTCTTGTCTAAAAGCTCAACAACTCTCCGCCAGGCACTACCTGCGGCGGTTTGCCTTTCCCCCGGGTTGGTTTTCGGCCCTGGCGCCGGTGGCGCTGCCCCTGCTGGCAGCGTGTATCCGGCGGGAAATGTCTTCTCTGGGCTTGGGGTTGGCAGGCACCATCATCACCTATCCTCAGTATCTGCCCGTGCTGAAAAGACTCAATCCGGCGAAAGCGGCCTACTATTGCGTGGACGACTACCGGTGTTACTGGCCGGATCGTGCTGCAAAGCTGGAGGCGCTCGAGAATCAAGTGGTGGATGCGGTGGACCTGGTGCTTTGCACCGCCAAATTCATGCAGGAGGAATTCAAGCGGCGCGTGCCCGGTGCGGCGGCAAAAATCCAACACTTGCCCAATGGCACCCGGGAATCGTTCCTTGCCTCTGAACCGCTCCGCAAACCGGATCCTCTGCCGGCGGACATCGCCCACCTTCCGCGCCCGATCCTCGGCTATTTGGGATTACTAAATGGCCGCATCAATTGGGATATTACTGAGGCAGTCCTGCGAAGATTCCCACAAGCTTCAGTCGTGTTCGTGGGTAATAAACTCGACCCCAGATCCAGCGAGGGGGCAAGAGCGGACCATTTGCGCCGTTATCCAAATCTGCATTTCGCCGGCTTCCGTGAGCAGCCTCGCATCATGGAGTATATCCGGGCGTTCGACATTTGCCTGATCCCGGAGCCATCCGGCCCCTTAAATGTGGCCGGCTGCCCCCAGAAACTATGGAATTACCTGGCCAGCTCCAGACCAATTGTCTCCACACGCATTCCAGAGCAGGCGATGTGGGAGCCGGCGGTGTGCATCGCTGACGCGGCGACGGGTTTCTGCGACCATATCGCCAGGCTTCTGGCTTGCCAAGGCAACGACGGATTTGGAGAGCGACGACTTGCAATCGCAAGGGAGCACACGTGGCCTAAGCTGGCAGATAGACTGCGGGACCTCTTGATTGACCGTGGCTTCAGTTGAAAGCCATCAAGACCGCCGCCCGCCTCACGCGTATGCCTTTGATTCTGAGCATAATCAGGTTCTGTGGCACCCACCACAACACGGACGATGCATTATTATAATCGAGATTCCACGACGATTGGCGCGCTCAATCCCTTTCGGATAATGCGAGAACCGGTTCTCGAAGACACATCCAGGTCATGGCGACACTCCCACAAAAAGCTAGGGCTTTAGTTGGAAACAGCGCTATGCGGCGCGCCTACAGCCGTTGGCTCTGGTCGAAGTTGATGGCCGGCAGGCCACCCAGGCTCCAGATCATAAATGACATCGAGATTGGAGAGTGGATCAACTTTTCAGAATACTGGTCTTTCCAGAGCGGACTCGGAAGGAAGGAAGAGCTGTTTGCTCGGAGATGTTTGAGTTCGATAGGGTTCAAGGCGGTCTCCTTCGATGTCGGCGCTAACCTGGGGATTTTTGCCTGCGCTCTCGCGAGCCTGGGTTCGAGGGAGGTGCATGCATTTGAGCCTATTCCACAGACCTTCTGCAGGCTACACGCTAATGTGTCTCATAATGGGCTATTCGACCGCTGCCACCTGAACTGTCTGGCGGTAAGCGACAACCCGGGACTAGTCACATTCCGAGTCCAAGCTGCGTCCCCAGCCACCAATCGGCTCTCAGTGGGACAGTTTGTCCCTCCTTCTGGCAAATCAGAGTGGTGCCAGACTGTCGCCGCGACAACTCTTGATCAGTACTGCGCCGCAAAGGGTGTGCAATCCATCGACTTTTTGAAGATTGATGTTGAAGGAATGGAGCCCTGCGTGCTGCGGGGAGCTCGCGAGTTGCTGGCTGGAAAGAGGATTCGCACAATCCTCATCGAAATGTGCCCCGGCAATCTCGCCGCGGTTGGAATGGGAGTCCATTGTCTGTTCGAAGCGATTTGTACTCACTCCTACATTCCTTTCGCTCTAACTGCAAAAGGCGAGCTAGGATCGCGATTGGATGAGGCGGACTTCCACAGGATCGTGATCGACAACGTCGCGCTGCTCCCCGAAGCGCCATGACCAGGGGTGCGTGGCCGAGCCGTGCTGGATTCTACTCAGACCCGTACGGTTAGCGGGCCTTCGAAATACCTTGTGTCTGAGCGGGACATTCTGCCACATTCCGTTTGCGTACAGCCGCCTACATCACGCCTAAGTCCTTCCTTAACCCGACTGGGCAGACCAAGCATGCGATCAACATGTTACACTGCCTCACACAGCGGCAGGGGGTCGAACTAACCTTGCTGGCGGCTAAAGATCAATTGACTGATGACGGTCGTATCCCGAGAGGATCGCCGCTTCAGGTTATGCCCGTTCGCTCCATTCCTTTACCGGCTCGGGTGTTGCATTTTCTGTGGCGCACTTTCAACTGGCCGCCGGTTGACCGCTGGTGCGGAGATGTGGACTGGGTTTATTCCCCTACGGAAATGTATGTTCCCGCCAGAAATGCCCGAATTGCCTCCACCATTCACTGCGTCAATTGGTTTGAAAAGGAACTGCCGTGGTCAAATTCGGACGAGAACCTGCAATCACGCCGCCGGATGGCTAAGGTCCTCCGCCCGATTATCAATCACGCAGATTTGATCTGCACCGTGTCCGAGTTTCTGAAGGGCCGGATCTGCGCGCTGCTGGGAGCCAATCCTTCCCGCATAGCCGTCGTCGGCAATGGTGTGGAGGATGAGTTTGTGGCTGAAGGTCGTCAAAGCGTTGCCTCCAACAAACCGGCTTCTGAACCTTATATCTTGAGTGTTGGCGCCCTGGAGTCAAGGAAGGGGGCGGAACACTTACTTGCCCTTGCCCGCTATCTTCTACAAACTGTTCCAGATTTGAGGCTGGTAATCGCAGGAGGCCGATATGGCGATCCAAAGTTCATCTCCGTAGCGGAACAAATACCGAATGTTACGCTCACAGATTATATCGGACTCGACGAGCTTCCGAGGTTGATCAAAGGGGCAAGAGCGCTGCTCATGCTCTCACGCTATGAGACTTTTGGCATTCCGGTTATTGAAGCAATGGCGGTCGGGACACCGGTCATTGCGGCCCGATTTGCCGCCCTTCCTGAAATCGTTGGCGAAGCGGGAATACTGGTGGATGCGACTCGACCGACAGAAGTATTCAAGGCGCTGATTGCCTTGGACAACATTGAAAAGAGCGAGCAGTATCGCCAGTTGGGGTTCGAGCGAATCCAACAATTCACTTGGGAAGCCTGTGCCTCAAGACTCTTGGCAAGCATGAAGGAGGCGGCCCATGAATGAATGGCTTATTCGGTGGCGCAAACTGAAATTCAAGCTCACCCCACCCCGCTGGCGTTCGCCTTTTTGCAAAGCAGCCTCTTGGTCACAATTGTCTTTGCTTTGCGACGTTATTTGCTGGAAATTGAATGGCAGTGATTGATACAATAGTGAATCCTTATTAAACCTAGGAACGTAAGGCATGACCAAGAATGAACTGAGGATTCGAATTGCGGCTGCGCTGGAAATTGAGCCAAACCGACTGAAGGATGACTCCAGTTCCTTGACCATCCCCGAGTGGACTTCGCTCGGGGTATTGGGTATTCTGTCCGTGTTGGATGAACTGACCGATGGCGATGTCTCCCCGGCGGATGCGGAGGGGCTTAAAGATTTCACGGCCATCGTGGAGTTTGCTCGCCGCAAGGGGGTCTTGAACGAGTGACCCAGAACTCAGCCGCGTTGTGATTTGCGCCACGAAGCTACCCTGCGCCATGCCCAAAGCCGTTATCATCGACATCGCCACCGATGTCCCCGCAAAGGTTGTCTCTAATGCCGACTTGGAATCGCGCAACATCGGTTGGACTGCCGAGCAGATTCAGGCGAAGACTGGCATCGCCGAACGAAGGGTTGCAGCCGACGGTGAGTGTTCCTCCGACCTGGCCGTCCGCGCTGCTGAGAAGCTCTTCAAGAAGGGTCGGGTGAAACCTGAGCAAATTGACTTTCTACTGTTTTGCACCCAGTCTCCAGATTACTTCCTGCCCTCGACCGCCTGCATGTTGCAGGATCGGCTTGGCTTGTCCCTCAACTGCGGCGCCTTCGACTACAACCTGGGTTGTTCGGGTTATGTGGTCGGCCTGTCCCTTGCGAAGGCTCTGATTGAATCCGAGCAGGCGCGATGTGTCCTGCTGCTGACTGGAGAAACGTACTCGAAGTTCATCCATCCTCAGGATCGATCCGTCTGCACTTTGTTCGGTGACGGCGCGTCTGCCACCGCAGTCCAAGCAGACCCGTCGGCTCCGGCGGGCTTGGATCAGTTCGTGTTCGGGACCGATGGCCGCGGTTGGAGGACCTTGATCGTTCCGGCGGGGGGCATGAGGTTGCCCCGCTCGACACAGACGGCGCAGGAGAGCATGGACGAAGATGGAATCACCAGGAGCCAGGATAATCTCCACATGAACGGCAAAGAGATTTTCCGTTTCGCACTGCAAGTAGTTCAGAAGACCGTCCAGCGACTGTTAGACGTTGCGAATGTCGCCAAAGAGGACATCGACTTCTTAGTTCTGCATCAAGCTAATCGGTTCATGTTGGATGAATTGAATAAGAGGCTGCGGTTGCCTATAGAGAAGGTGCCCTACGAGTTCGCCGATGTGGGCAACACCGTTTCTGCGACGATCCCGATTGTGCTGGAGCGGATGGTTGATCACCAAAGACTGCAGCGAGGCCACCGGCTGCTCCTGGTCGGTTTCGGGGTTGGCTATTCCTGGGCAGGAGGGATCATTACATGGCGCTGAATTTTCGTGCCGGAGAGTGGGCTTGGATCTCTGGGGCTTCGTCAGGCATAGGCCGGGCGGTCGCGTTGCGGCTGGCGCGTGAGGGCGTGGGCGTTTTCTTGAGTGCCCGGCGCCAAGACCTTCTGAACGAGTCCTGCGATTTGATCCGGCGAGAGGGTGGAACGGCGCACGCCCTGCCTGCTGACCTGGCAGAGCGCGCGTCCTTGGCTGCAGTGATGCCAAACATTGAGAGACTCGCCGGGCGGCTCGACATCGTCGTCTGCTGCGCTGGGGTCGAACTCCTCTGTCCATTTCATCTTCTCTCAGAAGAGAAGTGGCGGAAGGTGATGAACGTGAATGTCATTTCCTCCTTCGAAATGATCCGCATGGCGCTACCGTATTTGAAAGTGAGCGGACAGCGGGAGAACGGGCAGGGCCGGGTGGTTCTTACGTCTTCCGCCTCGGCCATCCGAGGATGGCCCGCCCAAGCGGCATACTCGGCCTCGAAGGCGGCCTTGGTCGGCGGCATGAGAAGCCTCTCTGTCGAGGTGGCGCCGGCGCGGGTCCGAATTAATGCCGTCTTGCCAGGGATGGTTCACTCGGATATGCAAAAGCGCCTTTTTGCGAGAATGCCTCCGGACAAGGCAGCGCAGATAGTCGCCGCGCACCCCTTCGGGCTTGGCCAGCCGGAGGACGTGGCTGAAGCAGTGGCGTTTCTGGCTTCCGACTCCGCCCGATGGATTACCGGAGCCTGTCTCAGCGTGGATGGGGGACTGTCAGCCGCGTGATATTAGCTATCCCCTATTTGACAAGATTTCGACTTGTGCGTGGAACAGTCACACATGAAGAAGTCTAACTGGTTCATTCGATCTCGGAAACTGGCATTCCGGCTGACGCCGAGAAGATTCCGGTCTTTCTATTTACGTGACAATCCCTGGCTCGCTCGTTACGAGATCGGCGAGTGGTCAATCGGTAATCCTAAGGTTTTGGACTGGGGTACTGGTTCAAAGTTGACAATCGGGCGCTTTTGTTCAATTGCGCCCGGCGTCACGCTATTCGTGGATGGCGAGCATCACACGGACTGGGTAAGCACCTACGCCTTCACCCACCTGAACAAAACCAAGGAAACTCAAGCCACCTGCATCACCTCCCAAGGCGACCTCATCATTGGTAATGACGTCTGGATCGGTGATGCGGCGACCGTTATGAGTGGGGTAAAAGTCGGTAATGGAGCTGCCATCGGAGCTCGAAGCCTCGTCGTAAAGGATGTTCCAGCCTATGCAATTGTCAGCGGCGTCCCAGCCCGGTTTCTAAAGCTGAGGTTCACGCCGCAGCAAATTGCCGCGTTAGAGCGAATTGCCTGGTGGGATTGGCCTATCGACAAAGTTAAGCAGGCGATGCCGATGCTAATGAGCAACTCGGTCGATGAATTCATCGCCAGATATTCATAACGCCCCAGGCCGCTTTGAAATGCGCGGTATTGCCCCCCGATGATCGAGCTTAACGATGAAGCGCCTTATGAAGTCGCTTCCAAAAGCACTATGTGCTGGGACCGGCAGCTTCATTTGATAGCTTCTCAGGGGAGAGGAGAGGGGATTTCTTCCCGCTTCGGTGTCGTGCAACCACATCTGTTTAGGTCCAGAGGGGTTAAACAATGGAAATAAGCCGCACACCAGCCTACGCCGCAAGGTCTGCCGCGGTTCAGTTCCTCTGCCCGGCACCAAAGCGCTACCTGCAGGGGCTAATCCTGAAGCATGGCCTGAAAACCGGGTTGGACATCGGTTGTGGAGAAGGTTCACCGCTAACATCGCTCCGCAGTTCGCACTTCTCATCAACGGGCATCGATATTGACGCGAAGTCAATCGAGCATGCCCGGTTGCGGGGGTTGCACGACGAATACATCCTGGGGGATTTCATGACCATGGAGCTGGAACGCGGCTTCGATGTGGTTGTTTTATCGCACGTCATTGAACATTTCGACCGCGACACGGGCTGGCGGGTGCTGCAAAAGATAGAAGGGATCAGCCGCCACCTGGTTTACGTCGAGACGCCGAACGGATTTCTGGAGCAAACCGGCTACGATGGAAATCCCTTCATGCGCCATCTTTCAGGCTGGTTTCCGCATGATTTCCAGTCTCGTGGATACACGGTCTATGGCAGCGGACCCAAATGGTTATGCGTGCCTATGGGAAACACGAGGTTGATGCCGAGTTCGCTTCGGCAATTCATTTCGCGTCTGTTTCAGTGGCACTACTTCCGCCGTCCAGCAAAGTCGGGAACAATTGCCGCTTTTCGGTTCGTCGATCGCGCCGGCAACTTAAGAGCCGTTTAACCCTGCCAACGGGTCTGCGCAGTTGTGACAATCATCTCGTGAGTAATACCTGTCGCATTCAAATCGTTCGGCAAACCGGTGTGACATCCATCTTCAACGTGATCACGCTGGCGAATTGTCTGCGCGACGCGGGGCACACGGTTGACGTGGTTTGCGTGGAGCCGCTCACGGAACCCGCGGCGGGTCTTGCTGAAGGCATAACCGTCACCGGATTGGGCGCAGCCAAAGCCAGTGGATGGCGCAAATTGAAGTGCCGGCTGGCGGGGGCCCGGCGGCTGCGCCGTTATCTGCACGGCCGGACTTTTGATGTGCTCTATGTGGTGGATAGCTGGACGCTGCCGACCTTGTGGCTGGCGACTCTCGGCAGCTTGCGGTGGCCGGGAGCTAAACTGGTTTATCATACCTTTGACTGGCTTGAACCCGGCCTGGTGGCTGAGGCGCATCGGCGATTGGAGCGGAAGGTTTGTCACCGGGCAGATCTGGTGGTGAACACGGACCGGGCGAGGGCGCGGATGCAACAAACATTGTACCAGTTAAAAACGACGCCCTTGTGGGTGCAGAATTGTCTATCCACGTCCATTCCGATTCCAACACCAAATGCGTCGCTGCGCCAGGAATTGGCCGGGGCGGCAAACACCTCACAGCTTCGTATCATCATTTACCCTACGGTGGTTTCCAATGCCGAGTCGGCCCAGCGCATGACTTGGGAGTTGATACAGGGGTTCCGCCGGTTGCCGGAATCTTACCGCCTGGTGCTTTTCTACCGCGAGGGCGTTGAGTATCGGCGATGCCGGACCGCCTGCGTGGAAGTGGGGATTTCTAACCGGGTCCGTTTTCTGGAACCGGTGCCCTTCCTCCGGCTGCTGGATTATGTCGCCTCGGCTGATGTCGGGTCCATCTTCTATGATGATTCCGAAAGCAGCGGATACTTTATGTGTAACGCGGATAAACTTTCACTCCTGGCCGCCTGCGGCATTCCTTTCGTGGCCTCCGATCAACCCAATCTCGAATCCGTCACCTATCACCATGGGCTTGGCAAATGTTGCAACCCCCGAGACTCAATCGCGCTGGCCGACGCATTCCGGGCGGTGGTTGATGGTGTCACGCCTTTGGCACAATGGAAATTGCAGGCCCGCAAGGCCTTTTTGGAACACCTGAATTTCGAGGTCCATGGCCGGCGGCTGGTGGCCGCCCTCGAGCGGCTTGGCCAAGCGGCAAATTGAAACTCAAAGCTAAGAACTCAAGAATCCGATGATTGGATTCGTTCAAAGCCGGTTGCGGACACTGTTTTGGACTTGGTTTTATAGAGTGATAGGACGAAGTGTGTTCAGCAAACTGGGTCGGGGCGTTGCTTTCGAGGGGTG
>Ga0182014_10001436_pt1 | contig 31719 bp, 26 predicted proteins | sample 612S2DmetaG_FD_120489 | JGI IMG/M metagenome (GOLD analysis project Ga0182014, IMG submission 120489) | Permafrost microbial communities from Stordalen Mire, Sweden - 612S2D metaG | ecosystem: Environmental > Terrestrial > Soil > Wetlands > Permafrost | place: Sweden: Stordalen | collected... | reverse complement strand
TCGTGCCAGACAACATCACCCTGCTCCGGCTCCCGCCTTACGCGCCGGAACTCAATCCCATGGAAAACGTCTGGGATTATCTGCGCGGTAACAAATTAAGCAGCCTCGTCTGCGATACTTACGAGGCGATGCGCGACGCCAGCAAAGAAGCCTGGAATTTCATCGCCAATGACGCCGCTCGAATTACCTCAATCGGAACCAGAGACTGGGCATGCGTCAATCTTTAGGGCTGTTGGTATAACTTCACCACCCATTCCATGACTGCCCTCCGATGCCGATAAGCGCCAGCATCAACGGAGGCCGATATTCTGACCAGCTTTTTTCCACTCCCCCTTCACCCACAAGGGCAATCGAGCACTTCCAGGAACCGAAGGCGAGCCACACAAATGATCGCAGCAGTTTAATGAATCGCCCTGGCCGGTGTAGCAAAAGACCTGGCGTCACTTCCACCGACATTTCGCCAGTGATCAAGCTCAATCGCGGAACCGAGTTTATCGGTTACAGGCTCGCCGAGGGCATGACGGAAGAATGAGCTTAATCCATCCACAGACCACCATTTACGTCGAGAATCTCTCCGGTGATGAATGCGCTTTCTTCTGCCGCCAAAAACGCTATTGCAGCAGCAACTTGCCCGGCAGAGCCCATTCTGCCGACAGGGAGCTGCCTGATGAGAGCTTCAGGAAAACTCGTAGTCATTGGACTAGCAATCGGGCCAGGTGCGACTGCGTTAACAGTTATGCCGTGCGCCGCAAGTTCTTTGGCTAGGAAAATTGTCAGCGCATGCACACCCGCTTTGGCAGAGCCATAGGCGGCATTACCCGCACGTTCTTGCTCTGTTGGATCAAGCCACGGCCGCGGATTACCGCCGTTTTTGGCCAGAACCGAGCCAATGTTGATAATTCGCCCGTAGCCTTTTGCCTTCATTGGCGCGATGACCGCCTGATTGCACAAAAATACGCCGCGCAGATTGATGCCATGTACCCGCTCCCATGTCTCAAGCGTAATCGACTCAAAAGAACCCAGGGCTGTGACGCCAGCCACAGTCACCAAAATATCAACCCCACCAAAATATTCAACAGTTTCCTCGACCAGACCCACCACCTGGGCTTTGTCCGACACGTCCGTGACTCTGCTCATCACGCGCCCGCCAAACTCGGTAAGCTCAGTTACCAATGGCCCCAAGTCGCCGATCCCCGCAAGACAGAGATCAGCGCCACTGGCTGCAAAGCGCCGCGCAGTGGCCGCGCCGATCACACCTTCCGCGCCCGTTATCAAGACCGAGCGCCCAGAAAAATCTACTGCAATAGAACCGCGTCCGTTTTCCATTGCGGGCTTCCCTACAAGGCTGCTGCGTGTTGCGCTGCGCGCCGGCCAAATACCGCACCACGCAAAACCGACGTTGCTCCAGTATAGACTCGGTAATAGAACCCCGCTGTTTCCCCTGCGGCGTAGAGGCCGGTAATGGGTGCACCGTCTGAATTCAAAACCTGAGCATTACGGTCGATCTTGAGTCCGCCAAAGGTGAAGACATTGGCCGAAATGATGGGATAGCAGCGGTAATCTGGCACATTGATCGGCCGTGCCCAATTCGACTTACGGGGGACAAGACCAGCTGTCGCCAACCCGTCTAATTCCAGAGGTTTGAAAACACCCTCACGGCAAGAATCATTGTACAAATCCACTGTCTTTTGCAGTTCATCTGCGTCAACGCCGATCTTTTTCGCAAGCTCTTCCAGCGTCCTCCCCCTGATTGCCGGCTGAGTGGTGCGCAGACTTTTCTTCCAGTTTGGAACGTCCTCGATTTTAGCGTCGAGAATCAAATAGGCAATGCCGTCCCGCTGCTCGTAAATGCGCCGCGTTACACTTTCATAGACCGCATCGACCGTGCCGGGGGCTTCATCTGTAAAGCGCTGGCCCTCCTTGTTGACCAGAATACCATAGGGGAACGTGAAAACGGCAGGCTCGGCAACATCCGAACGTGGATCTATCGGTTCCGCATGATAGCTACCGAAATCCCCGTTTGGCGCGGCGCCGATCTTGAGCGCCATGCTGATGCCTTCGCCTTTATTGTAGTATCCACCTCGCGCAACGGGGCGCAGATTGATCGCACGCGGCCCAAGATATTGCGCCAGCATGGCGGCATTTCCCTCGAACCCGCCGGACGCAAGAATCACCGCTTTGGCGGAAAAGCGTTTCCGCACACCTCCCTGCCTCACAAAAAGTCCCACGACAGTACCTTGTACGTCGGTCTCCAGCTCTTGTGCTGTACTTTCAAAGTGAAAGTCCACGCCCAGCGCCTTAGCCTTTTCGGTCAGGGTTTCAACCATCGCGAGTCCACCGCCAACCGGCAATAACCGCGTCGTCGTCGTGGTAATAAAGGCCGTCGGTAGAAAGTCGAATTTGATTCCCACCTCTTCGAGCCAACGCAGGGTTGGGCCAGCAGATTCTGCGAATGTCCCGATCAATTCAGGATCCAGCATACTCTGCGTACGCATCAAGGCCGACCATTCCTCATAAGGACGGCCTGCCTCCCGCAAAAATGCGGGATCGATATAGCCCCCAGCATTCTCGGCAAAATGTTCTTCGAAGTCATCTGCGACGTCATCAACGCTTTTCATACGCAGATAAGCTTCCGTATAACGCGTGTTGCCGCCGTGCTCGCCTTCCTCGGCGCGCTCGATCACAGCCACGCGGCAGCCACGTTCAGCGGCGCTCACTGCCGCAGATAGCCCGGCAATGCCACTGCCAACGACAATGATGTCATGTGAATTTTGATTAATTGTCATTCCGTCTCTCCCCTGCACCAGCGTCAGCCCGCTGATCGGCTACACTCAGTAAGACACTTGCGGCACAGCATGTTGGATTTGAGCGTATTTAAGTTGTACATATTTGGCGTTGCGTATTTCAGGCCGCGAACTCCTGCGTGGACTTAATGGCCGCAAAAAGCGGCAATATTTTCTCAATTGAAAATGCGTGCCATTCAGGATTCGGTGCGGCGCATGCGTCTTCGAGCACCGTTACGGCAAAGCCGGCGTCATCTGCCGCGCGCGCGGTTGCCTCGACAACGAGGTTCGTCACCACACCGCAGAGAACAACATGCTTCACGCCCTTGTGCAGCAACCAGTTGAGCAAACCTGTGTTGAAGAACGGATTGACGCACTGCTTGGTGACGACAAGTTCTCCTTCGACCGGGGTGAGCGAGGCGGGGAATTCCGTTCCCCAGGTGCCCAAAATCGCCGCCTTATTCTCTTTCAACCGTGCAATGCGCGGAGCAACGCTCAGTGCATCGGCATAATCCGGGCGAAAGCCAAGACGGACATGCGCCACGGTGTGACCGCGTCCACGCGCAAAATCCAGGGCTTTCCTGGCATTCTCTAGAATACAGCGCTCGGAGACCACGGTTGCGAGGCCAGCCGAACCAATCTTTCCGGCGGGATCAACCATTTCATTCTGCAGGTCAAGCAGAAGAAGGGCCACCTCTGACGCTGTGATGCTAGTCTCGTTGGGCATATTTTAGATCCTTGATATAAATGATGAGGCCTTATTTCAAGCCATAAAAGTCCAGCACCTCACGAACCCTTTCAGGGTCCGGAAGGGCCGAAAAATAGCCGCTCCTGCAGGGGCGCACACCGCTGGAGCGGCGCATGTCGACTAGCGTTTCAGCTTGCTTGATCCAGCAGGCAAGCGAATCAATTACCGGAACGCCGTCAACCGATGTGATGCCGCTGCGTGCAAGCAGAACATTCAGCGGCGCTTCGCCCGGAATAATAACATTGGCACCCTCAGCAATCAGCGCGCGCGCCGAATCCTGAAAGCGCTGAATCAAGGCTTCCGGATTATCAAAAGCTTTGAGAATATCCGTAAAGCCGAATGGGAGCGGACGGGCTGCAACAAAGCGTTCGCGCAACCCGTGCCGTACAGCGTTGTCGGTGATAAGGTCGGCCATATCCTTGATGAACATCAGCACGCCGAAGCGTCGGCCAAGAGTGCACGCCATGAGCATAGCAGCCTCGCCGTAGCCGACGACAGGAATGTCAACCAACGCGCGCACTTCACGCAATGCCGGTTCGGGCAAAGTGCTGAGCGCATAAGCATCAAAACCCTGGCGCTCCGCCTCTACGCCTGCCTGGATGAATTGCAGACCGTGCAGGTACTGCAATCCCACATGCTTGATGTCTTCTCCGGGATAGTTGCTGCGATAGGTTCCCGGCCGCATACCATGCATCACGATTTCCGTATCGGTGCGGGCGACGCGCGAAAAGTGAGCCTTCAGCGCGTCGTCATAGGCGGATAGGTCACTCAGAACCGTGAAGCTCTGATGCCAGATACGAATACCCATGCTCTTTTCAACTCCTTATCTATTTTAGATCTGCTCAAGAGCAGAAAGACCCGAGCAGAACTGGCCGTTGAAATAGATCAAGGGAGAACGCGATAGTCCATTATCGTTTACCGCGTGGACGTCGCAGATAAATATATCATGCGTGCTGCCGGAGAATATCTCGGCAACCGTGCAATCAAAGCCGACTAGGGCATCCTGCAACAAGGGGGCGCCGCCGACCATAACATTCCACGTACCAGATTTAAACTTGTCCTCAGGCGCACAGACACCGCCGCCGGAAAAGCGGCGGATGATTGGCTCTTGCCCGTCTGATAGAACATTCACTGCTAGCCGGCGTGACTTAAAAATAACCTGATGCGCCCAAACCGAACGATTTACACAAACCAAAAGGCGAGGCGGTTCCGCGCTGACGGAACAAACCGCCGTGGCGGCAAGTCCAGTCCAGCCTTCTATGGTTCCGCTATCATCGGCAGAGGTGATGATGGTGCAAGCTCCCGCCAACTGACGCATGGCCTGACGAAAAATCCCCGGCGAGACCAAAGCCGGGCGCTCCGACTCAGGCAGGACAGCTTGAGTTTCAGGAGCCGGCATCTCAGATCTTCCCCGTTTTTAGATAGTGCGTTACGACATCATTAAATTCTTCGTCAGCTTCATATTGCGGCCAGTGCGCAGCGTCGGCTTTCATCACGTAGAGCTGCCCATGCTTCAGTCGGGGCAGAGCGGCTTTGGCAGCCTCCACGTCATGGATTGGATTGTATTTTGTCCAGAAAAGCAGTGTCTCACACTGAATTTCTTCAAGATCGACCATGTCTGGCAGGGCGTCGCCTGCTGCTGCCTTGGCGAGACGGGCAAAGACCAGAGGGGCGGATTTCTGGAAGTCCGGCTGCTGATAGATGCGCAAGCGCGATTCCACCAGTTCGTCAGTCAACAAGCGGCTCCAGTTGCCTTCGTACATCAGCCACTGCATCCGCAGGCGCACAGTTTCATGCGTTGGCGCATGACCAAAATTCTTTGCCGAGAGCGCCGCAAGATCGAGAAAATCCTGCCGCCCTTTATCGGAAACGATTGGAATGCCACCCGTGGTATTCAGGATCGCACGCAAAATACGATTGGGATACTTAATCGCAAAGCCACCGGCAACCATGCCACCTAGGGACTCACCTGAAATATGCGCCTTGTCGATGCCGAGAACATCCATCAATTCACGGAGATGCTCAACGTAGGTGGCGGGCGTGTAAACAATATCGAGCTTTTTCTCGGATAGGCCGTGCCCTACAAAATCGAAGGCAATAACATGGAAATGCTTGCCGAGCGCCACCACATTCTTCGAGTAGGCTTCAACATGCCCGCCAATTCCATGCATCAGGAGTAGGGATTCAGCGTTGCCTTTTCCCGCCTCTGCAATGCGGGTCCGCCCGAAACTGGGCGTGTCAACATAACGAATTTCCGCGCCAAAAAAGTCGATCCAGATAGACATTAACAATCCTTTCGGTGAATATTCGGCGTTAAGTTGGAGCCTGCACGCGCTTGTGGCCCCAGTCGCTCAATTGGGAATAAGTGACGACCTTCCAATTTTGGTCGTCGATCACAACGCCGCCACTGCCGATCTCCACTGCGAAACCTGAAGGCGTTTGCGCGTAAAAGGAAAACATCTTGTCATTGGGGTGATGACCAAGCTCAAGAACCAAAGGTACACCGGCCTCACGGGCACGGTCATAGGCCATGCCGACATCGTCCATATCGGCAAGCTGGACCATGAAGTGATTGAGAATTTTGGATGCCGGGAACTGCCCCGTGGCAAGGGAGTGATGCCGTCCAGTCGCGGAATGGAAGAAAGTGGCATTGACAACGACGCCCGGCGCAACCTCGGCGCGGATATAGTCGCTGATCTTGAGCCCCAGAACTTTCTGATAGAAAGACGCAGAAACTTCATAGTCCTTCGACACCGGAAGAATATGGCCAAGCCCGAGACGACCGGTAACAAACCCGGGGCCGGACAGCACTTTGGATATGAACGGCTGACTGACGGGTAATATGGAGGGGCCAAAGAAAAGTTCATGCGAAAAGCCATTTGGATCCGCGCAGACATAGAGCTTTTCAACTCCACGTAGGGCACGCAACTCAGGGTTCAGCGTGACCTCGGCGCCGGCTGCGCGCGCTTGGGCAACGAACTCTTCCAGTTCGCTTTCTGAATTCAACTCCCAACCCGCAGCCGCGAGGTCGTCGCGCACTCCGGGTTGCAGTAGTATCCGGTAAGCATATTCGTCCATTCGAAGCGCCAGACCTTCGCCTACCCTTGGTTTGGCGGCCTGCATCCCGAGTATACCGGTTGCAAAGTCTTCCCAACGCTCAAGGTCGCTCACCTCAAACACGGCGTATGCAAGATTAGATAATTCAGCCATGGAACACCCCTCCTTATTTCCCCGATCCTGCAACGCGGACCGGTGGTCATTTAAACGCCAACAGACCGCCCGGCACCGGATCTTGTCTTAAGCCACCAAAATCAACCGCAGGCCCGCGCCTAAGCGTGTCTCTGAATAGACTTCAGAGCTCCCTTAAAATCAGACGGTGGAGAAATCTTGCACTTTTGCCCTCCCGAGATGCTGCAAGCGCCTGCACTTCCTGCTCATTAGGGCCGTGTCTAAGCCGATCATTGTATTGAATAAAGCGATATTTCTTGATAGTCAGTATCACCGTTAACGCTACCTCGCCGCGGCGCTCTGTTTTGGTGTGCCTGTGGACATCAGGCCCTCTCTTCCATCGGATGAGCCAGGCCATCCTATGTTCCGGGCGCCGAAGCGGCTCGCCCATCCCCAACCTTACCGCAGAGAAAAACTACGATTGCATTTTACGTCCACGACGATTCCGCGGATCACTCAGGTTTATCGATCTATTTATTTGGCGACAGAACCGCCCTTAGTAAAATTTGTGTCGCCTACATCGTTGGCTGCCAATTTCATGCACCACCCTGTTCTGGAGGCGACCACTTCTTCATAATTTCTTGCAGCGCATTACGCAGCCACACCTGCGCGGGATCGTCTTGATGGACCGGCTTCCAGGCCAGCGCGATGTCCAGTTCGGGCAGCGCAACGGGAATATCGACCCATTTGAGCCTCGGATCCTGGCAGGCCGTCAACGCCAGACGTTTTGGAATGATTGCGACCACATCGGTTTTGGCCACAACGGACGGGAATGCGAGGTAGCCGGGCACGAGGATGCGGTAATTGGGCTCAACGCCCATCGCCTCCCACGACATCGACTCATGGCTGAATGTCATCCGCGGCAGAGCCGAATAACCTACATGTGGCAACGCTAGAAACGCCTCGATGGTCATCCCGGGGAATAGATTCTTATTTCCCTTGCGCCCAATACATACATAGGAATCCGTATAAACCGACTGCTTGGTCAACCCCGCAATCCGTACGGCGTTCGCCGGGAAGATGAACAGGTCGATATTCGGGATGCTCGTTTTATTGATGACCTGGGGCCGCAGCGTAACAAAATCAATTTTTAGATTGGGTGCCTCCGCAGCTGCCCGGGCAACGAGTTCGGCACCATAGAGCGCCAACACATAGTCTGCGGAGGCAACCACCAAGCGCCGCTCAACACTCAACGGCGTCCCGTTTGCTTTCTCCAACAAAACACGCACCAGCGAGAGAATGTCACTCGCCACGGGCATGAGTTGCTCAGCAACCGGCGTGGGTGTCATCTCCTGACCGTTCCAGATGAACAGCTCATCATCGACCTGATCCCGTAAGCGGTTGAGTGCGGCCGATATGGTTGACTGCGCCAGATTGAGCCGCCGTGCTGCCATACTGACACTGCGGGTCAGCCAGACCGCTTCCAGCACATTTAACAAATTAATGTCGAAGTCTCGGAGTTGCATTTTCCCTCACGATTTATTAAATAATGACTATCATCAAATATCATTTTACGCAATATTCATTAGCTCTTAGACCTCGCTAAAGAAACCCGTTCCAAACAAATTGGTTCTGGGGAGGAGAAGTTATGAGCCAACATTCAATCGCCCCTACTAGCGTCATTTTGATATGGCGCTTTCAGGCTTAATCTGTTTTGCCGAGCTTCAGCGTAACATGCGCGGCATGTCAAAAAGCGGGTGCTGCAGTGCCGAACTTGCCGTTCTGCGGCTTAGTACCCGTGCTTTTGCCGCGGGACCCAGCTCTGAAAATACAGAGCGGGATACACAGGTTAACCTACAATAGGTGGTCATGACATGGACATAGAAACACAATTGGTGATCGTTGGCGGTGGCCTCGCGGGCTTCGCTGCGGCACTTACGGCTGCCGAGGCCGGGCTTGATGTCGTGCTCCTGGAAAAGCAACCGGAAACCGGCGGGTCTTCGGCGATGAGCGGCGGCTGCCTCGCGTTTGCCGGAACCGACCTGCAGCAGGCGAGCGGGATCGTGGATTCCTCCGATCTGCTTTTTTCTGACCTGCGCGAGGTCGGTCAGTTTGAAAATGATGAAGCTATCGTAAGAGCTTATGTAGACAACCAGCTCGCGACGTATACCTGGCTGCGCGACCGTGGCGTTGTGTTCAGCCCCATGGTCGAAGCTGCTTCGGGACAATCGGTCCCGCGCGCGCATAACGTCGACCCGGCCGACCTCGTCCGCCAACTTGCCCAGCGCACCAAGGCAACGGGCAAGGTCAAACTACTATTGTCCGCGCGGGCGACGTCGCTGGTACGCGATGCGGCAACAGGGCGGGTGACTGGCGTCGCCATGATCCATGATGGCAGCCCCGCCATCGTCCACGCCACCCATGCCGTGCTGCTTGCCAGCGGCGGGTTCTGCCGCAACGCTGAACTCGTCCACCGCTTTGCGCCGCAATATGACGAGGCCATTTTTATCGGCGGCGATGGCAATGAGGGCGATGGGCTACGCATGGCCTGGGCGCTGGGCGCGGACTTCCGGGACATGGCCTACATAAAAGGCACCTATGGCAAGCATCCAACCGATGAGACCAACCATCACAGCTGCCTGGCGGTGTATAAGGGCGCCATTGCAATCAATCAGAACGGCAAGCGTTATGTTGACGAATCCATCTCATACAAGCTGCTCGGCGATGCATGCATGAAGCAGCCCTACAGCACCACCTACCAGATCCTCGACCAGGACATCTTGGAGAGCGGCGACAACCGAGTCCGCATCATGGATTTCGAGCGCCGCCTTGAAGAAGGGTTGTTTATCGAGGCCGACAGCCTGGAAGAGCTCGCCGAAAAGATCGAAATTGATCCCCTAGCACTGCTGGAAAGTGTGGCCCGCTACAATCACTTCGTCGCTCAAGGCGAAGACGAGGATTTTGGCCGCAAAAATCTGGTTCACCATCACGGCGCACTACGCCGGATTGAACGCGCCCCGTTCTATGCCTATCCGTCCACGGCGGTTGTCTTCGGGACATATTGCGGCCTCTGCGTCGACCCGGAGATGCGGGTGCGCGATGTCTTCGGTCAACCGATTGAAGGGCTTCTCGCCGCGGGCGAAGTCGCCGGCGGACTGCATGGCGCGGCTTATATGACCGGTTCGGCCCTTGGCAAGGCGGCAATCTTTGGACGCATCGCCGGGCGAACCGCCGTTGCGGATGGCCCTAGATGAACATTGTTGTCCTACTCGCTGGCATCGCCGATCCGAAATGGCCCCTGCCCCCGGTTGCCCTTGACCCGGCTGCGATGCGCAAGAACAGCCACCTGATCCTTAGCCCATTCGACGAAGCCGCCCTCGAAATCGCGTTGCAAATCCGTGAGACTCTTCCCGGAACGTCGCTGACCATAGGCGTGACGGGCGGCGCGGAGAGCGATGCTTTGCTGCGCAAGGCCGCCGCATACCGGCCGAACCGCGCCGTTAGGATCGAAACGCATGCCCTGCACCCATGGGACGCCAGGGAGCAAGCTGAACACCTGAGCGCCTTGCTCCCTGAGCTAGATGAGGCAGCCGATCTGCTCCTCGTCGGCCGGGAGTTTGGTGATTATGATGCCGGCGCTCTGCCTCCCGGTTTGGCCGCCGCACTTGGCTGGGGCTTTTTTGGACTGACGCAATATGTGCGGCGCGATGGCGACAAACTCCTTTTGCTGCGGGAACAGGCTAGCCTGGAAGAAACCCACATGCTTAGCGCGCCCTTGGTCGCAAGCGTCACCAACGATCGGCGCAACCGCCTGCGACATCCGCTGATGAAGAACGTGATGGAAGCTAAACGTATGAATATCGATGTTCTTCGGCCAACTGCACCGCAGAGCCAGCATCTGTCACTGGACGATATCGTGCCGGCGCCACCACCGCTCCGTGCGGGAACTGGCCGTATTCTATCCGGCGCGTTGGACGCGCAGATTGCTGATCTCGCTGACTTTTTGGCAGCATGGCGGACCGAACTGTGAATTCTCCTATCCTCGCTCTGGCCCCCTTTACGTTTGGCGAAAATTCGGACTGGCTGTCCAGCATTGCCGCTGCGCGCAGCATTGCACAGACGAACCATTCCGTGGAAGCCATTCTGGCTGGTTCCGCGAGCACTGAAGCCGCAGACGCCGCCTTTGCCGCAGGTGCCGACAAAGTATGGTTTGCCTCCCACCCCAATCTCGAAATCCCGGCCGATCCCGGACAAATTACTGAGGCATTTGCACAAACCCTTGCATTGCCCGCCTTCACAGGCTTCCGGCTGGCATTGGTCCCCCTCGGCCCAATCGGGGATTTGATTGGGGCATCGCTTGCCCAGCGGCTTGACATTGCCATGCTTGGCTTTTGTTCGGCCATTACGCTGGATGACTCCGGCATTCACGCCAAACGCGCCAGCCATGGCGGGCGGGCGGGCATAACCGTGACCTCTAACACGGCGTCTGTGGCAAGTCTCCGCGCACCGAAAATCGACGATACGGCGGTGCGAAGAGGTCTTGTAACGCGCATCACCCTCACTGGCGACTTGCCGGCGCCGATGAGTCTCAGCCTCCAGGATAGCGGCGTGCAGAATGCCAGCCTTGAAGGCGCACGGCTCATCGTTTCCGGCGGGCGGGGCATTGGCGGGCCGGAAGGCTTCATCCAACTCAACGAACTCGCCGCCAGCCTGGGCGGCGCGCTTGGGGGTAGCTTGCCCAGCGTCGATGCCGGCTGGGTTCCCGTGTTCCGCCAGGTCGGCCAATCCGGGAAATTTGTGACACCGGATATCTACGTCGCCGTCGGCATTTCAGGCACACCACAGCACATGGCGGGTATTGGCTTGCACACCCGAATTGTTGCCATCAACAAAGATGCCGAGGCTGATATCTTTCGCTTTGCCGAGCTTGGCGTCGTTGCCGACTGGCAGGACATCCTCCCCGCCCTGATCGAAAAACTTAATCAAAAGGGCGAAGCCTCAAAAATTTAGGTTTCGGCTGAAATTGCGCTGCTGGGCTTTGCAACGCTCATTGGAATTCCAATGAGCTGAACACATGCCCCGCCGGCAGCGAGCGGGATCGCGAAGATCAGGAATATCTGCCAAAGCAAGAGTTTATCGGCGAGAAGATAGCCTCCCAAAGCGGGACCAACGACGGCGCCAAGCCGGCTCATTCCTGCGGCCCAGCCGATGCCCGTCGCCCGAATGGGCGATGGGTAAATCGCCGCCGCAAGCGGATAAAGCCCCCCGAACCCACCCATTACAAAAAAGCCGATCAGAAACGCAAGGAATAGCATCATCGGCAGGGGGAAGCCTTTGACGCCGAATAGCACCATGACAATCGTGGCCAGGGCGAAGAAAATCAAAATGAGGCGCCGCAAATCCAGCCAGGATGCAATCCAACCCAGCAACGCAGTGCCGAGAGCACCACCGATACTGTAAACTGCGCCTGCATAAATCGCGTGTGAGACACTTAAGCCCGCAGCCACGGCCAGTTTTGGGATCCATGTGACGATGAAATAGAGCGGTGCAGAGCAGATGATGAAAACCAACCAGAGCAACAAAGTTATTCTGGTCAGCCCGGCACCGAACAGACTCTGCGGGCCGGCTTTTGCCTCTGCGCCGCCGATCTTGGGCGGCCAAGCCATTAGGACCGGACGCCTCAACCGGACAAGCAGCTTATTTGCCCGGCTCAACATCCCCGCCGATTGCCGCACAAGCAGGAAGGACAGTGATTCTGGCAAAAGGAAAACCGCGAGCGGAACCATGGCAGCGGTGACGACGCCAGCCCCGATCAAAATTTTCTGCCACCCATACCCTCCGATGACATGCGCCACGACAAAGCCCGTCAGCGTCGCCCCGATCGGGTAACCGGCCTGGAGCAAAGTAATGGCAAAATGGCGATGATGCGGCGGTGCGTATTCCGCGGTCAGCGCCGCCATCGCCACCACCACGGAGCCGATCCCGACCCCAACAATCAGCCGCGATAAGATAAGCTGGGTCACATTACCACCCAAACCACTCAGCACCATGCCAAGCGCCATGATGATGAGAGATACAACGACAAGCGGCCTGCGCCCAAAAATATCCGCCAAAGGCGCCAGGACAAGCCCACCCGTTGCCATGCCCGCAAACCCCGCACTGAATACAATACCAAGTTTGTCTGGCGGAATATGCCAGGCAGCGGAAAGGCTGGGCGCGACATAAGACAGGATCACGACATCCATGCCGTCGAGCATATTCAGGAAGAAACACAAGGCAACAACTAGCACCTGCACCGGTAACCAGCGCTGCGGCAAATGCACATCTGGTCCAGCTTCTGGATATATCGTCACTTTTAGCATTTCCCCATTTTCATCTACAGGCAGGCGATATCTCCCACCTGTGTGATGCCGTTAGCTGCTTTAACGCCTCATATGTTCCTCGCCTCGTTCCGCTTGGCGAGATCCAGGGCCACATCTACGATCATATCCTCTTGTCCGCCCACCATGCGGCGACGCCCAAGCTCGGTGAGGATTTCCCGCGTATCTACGCCGTATATTTTCGACGCATTCTCGGCATGGCGTAGGAAGCTGGAATACACACCGGCATAGCCAAGCGACAGGCTCTCACGGTCCACGCGCACCGGGCGGTCCTGCAGCGGGCGCACGAGGTCGTCGGCGGCGTCCATCAGTTTGAACAAATCGCAGCCGGTCTCGATTCCTTCACGGTCGAGCACGGCGATGAGGGCTTCCAGCGGCGCATTGCCTGCACCGGCTCCCATGCCGGCTAGTGATGCATCGACGCGCACGGCACCAGCCTTGATGCCGGCAACCGCGTTCGCCACACCCAACGTGAGGTTATGGTGAGTGTGCACCCCGATCTCGGTTTCTGGCTTGAGGGCGTCGCGCATGGCTTTGACGCGTGCGGCGTACTGTTCCGGCAGCAGCGCACCGGCAGAGTCTGTCACATAGACGCACTCCGCACCGTAGGACTCCATTAGTTTGCCCTGCTCGATGAGTTTTTCCACCGGTGCCATATGGGCCATCATCAGGAAACCCACCGTGTCCATACCGAGTTTGCGCGCAGCTTCGATATGCTGGCGCGAGACATCGGCTTCGGTGCAATGCGTCGCGATGCGGACCGAGCGAGCGCCAGCCTGGTAGGCATTTTTCAGGTCATGCACGGTGCCGATACCGGGCAGCAGCAGGATGGTGACGACCGAATGCGTGCATTCGGCGGCAACGGCGGCGATCCATTCGGCGTCGTCGAACGCGCCGAAGCCGTAGTTGAAGGTCGAGCCAGTGATACCGTCACCATGACTGACCTCTATGGCGTCAACCTTGGCGGCATTGAGCGCACGGGCGATCATCGTCACATTATCCAGCGAATACTGGTGCCGGATCGAGTGCATCCCATCGCGCAGGGTGACGTCCTGTACATAGAGCTTGTTCGGATTCGGGCGGGCCATTATGCATGCTCCTTGGTGAGGAATTTCGCAGCCCAATGGTCGGCGGTGACCAGGGCCGCGGAGGTCATGATGTCAAGATTGCCGGCGTAGGCCGGCAGGTAATGGGCGGCACCCTCGACTTCGAGCAGGATCGTGGTCTTCAGACCCGTGGCGAGGCCGATGCCGGGGATGCGCACGGGCGCGTTGTCGCCGATGACCTCGAACTGCACCTTCTGTTTGAGCCGGTAACCTTTTACATATTTTTGCACCTCGGCTTCCATCTCCAGGATCGAGGCTTCGATGGCTTCGCGATCGCCGCCCTGGGAGAGGGTGAACACGGTGTCGCGCATCATCAGCGGCGGTTCGGCCGGGTTGAGAATGATGATGGCCTTCCCGCGCTCGGCGCCGCCCAGAACTTCGATGGCCTTCGAGGTGGTTTCAGTGAATTCATCGATGTTGGCGCGCGTGCCTGGACCAGCAGATTTGGACGAGATTGAGGCGACGATTTCACCGTACAGCACCCGCTTGCTGGCACGCTTCACGGCATAGACCATCGGGATGGTTGCCTGGCCGCCGCAGGTGACCATGTTGACGTTGGGTTCGTCGATGTTGGCGTCGCCGTTGATCACGGGAATGGTGAAAGGGCCGATGGCGGCGGGGGTCAGGTCAATGACCTTCTTGCCGTCCTTCTGCAACAGCGCGTTGTTGTGGACGTGTGCGCCTGCCGATGTAGCATCAAAGACAATCTTGATGTCTTTGTAGTTCGGCAGCTTGAGTAGGCCGTCGATGCCCTCATGTGTCACCGGCACGCCCAAGCGCGCGGCGCGGGCAAGGCCGTCGGAATTGGGGTCGATGCCCACCATCGCACCCATTTCGAGATTCTTTGAGGTACGCATAACCTTGATCATCAGATCAGTACCAATATTGCCCGAACCAATGATGGCGCATTTTACTTTGCCGCTCATGTGCGGTCCTCCCTATAGGTGAAACGAACCGTTCCAAGGCCACCGATCTGCGCCTCAACAATACCCCCTGGCTTAATGGCCACCATCGGCCCTAGCGCACCGGTCAGAATGATATCGCCCGCCTTCAGCCCTTCGCCGGACCTGGCGAAACTGCGCGCGAGCCAAGCTGCCGCATGCAGCGGGTGGCCTAAACACGCCACCCCGACCCCACTTGAAGCAACCGCGCCGTTGACGGTCATCGCCATTCCGCAGGTAAAAAGGTCGAGCCCTGTCAGCTTCTTGCGTTCAGCACTCAGCACAAAATAGGCGGAGGAACCGTTATCGGCGACAGTATCGGCGAAGGTGATCTTCCAGTCCGCGATACGGCTGTCCACAATCTCGATCGCCGCCATGGCGCAGTCACATGCGGCGAAAACATCCTCAGCTGTGGCTTCGGGATTGTTAAGGTCCGAGGCCAATATGATGGCCACCTCCGCTTCCGCTTTTGGCTGCAAAACTTTGGACGCGTATAACTCGCCGCCATCGGTAATCTGCATGTCGGCGAACAATGTGCCAAAATCGGGCTGATCGACACCAAGCTGATTTTGCACGACTTTCGAAGTCAGACCGATCTTGCGACCTACAATACGCCGACCATGCTCCTGCCAGAAGCGTGTATTGATATGTTGGACCGCGTAGGCACCATCTCCATCAGCTGGCGCAAGTCCATCGCGAAGCGGCTCAACCACGCCGGCGCTGTAGGCATTGCGCAATCGTTGCGCCATCTCCCCATATGTGATCGCCACGTTTCAATCTCCTCCATTTTCCGCACTCATGTTCAATCTCTTTTACGCCTTTCCCATGAAACTATGCAATTTACAGCGCTATGATTTTCTCATATCATGAGAGGATGAATCAGTATGAACTGCCCGGCGTCAGCGCAGTCGAAAAGGGTCTGGAATTATTTTTAGCACTGGTCGAAGCCAGCGGCACGGTGCCCCTGTCCGAAATTGCTCAACAAACCGGCGTGCCAATCTCAACCGCTCATCGGCTCCTGGGCCCTTATTTGCGCTGCGGTCTGCTGAGCCGGATTGGGCGGGGCCGCTACTCCGTTGGCTTGCGCTTGGCAACCATCGCCCAGCACGCTGACACAAATACGATCCTCATCAATGCCAGCCGCCCTCCGCTTCGTCGCCTCGCGCGGGACCACGGTCTAACCGTGCATCTCGGCGTACTCGAAGGCGACATGGTTACTTACCTCGTCAAAGAACACGGTGGGGGCATGGCCATCTTGACGCAAGAAATGAACCAGCTCGAAGGCTACGGTTCTGCCCTCGGCAAAGTTCTTCTCGCTCACCTCGACGGTTCGGCCCAAGATGCCTACCTTGCTGGCGGCCCATTCGTTCCCCTCACTACCAACACAATTACTGATCCCGGAGCACTGCGCGAAAGCTTTCAGATTATCCGCCAACAGGGCTACGCATTCGATAATGCTGAGGTGGACGCCGGTCTTTATTGTCTCGCGGTGCCGGTGCCTGGACCCGACGGAAACGTACATTGCGCGATATCCCTCTCTTGCCATTCGCAGGAACCAATTGGCCTGACGATGTTACCACATATGCAACATTGCGTAGCTTCCATCAGAGAGAACCTCGGCTTGCAAGCTAAAATTTCAAACTAACCGAGAGGCACGGCAATCAACTCCATCAACTCATCAAGATTGCCAGCAGTTTCTAAACTTCTAACCTGTGCGCTAATCGCCATCAGGCGATACCTATCAATCGGCATTTCTGGGAGCAGATCGAAGAGTAACTCATCTTCCCGTTCCCACGAATACCGAAATAACTCCGACGGCGGGACGAAGGTATGGTAAAAATCTCTCCCATCGGCGATCGTGGCATGAAGGCGCGATGTCAGCATTTTTAGATCCGCAGCTGCCGTTACGGAAGTTTTCTTGGCAAGTGCGAGTACTTGCTCATCGACGGGAGCGCTTAGACTTGCAAGTGTAATTGGCCTCCCTAATAATGCGTGAGCGACCGCATAGGGCGCGCTCATCAGCCTCTGCACATCGGTCTCAAATGGGCCACAATTGGCGATCCCAGGATGGTTCGCTTCATAGGGGTTCATCTCAATTTCGACCGCCACAAACAAAGCGGCATCACGTACCTCACCAATTTTCTCGCGTAACATGTTGCCGTTGAGAAAAGGGGTTTGATTACCCGCACAAATTGGATACGGCTTAAAATTTACTTTCAGAATTTCATAGTTAACACCAAGAGGCCTCCTGGATGACGGTGCAGCCGCGGTCGCATCTGCGAATGCATGCAAAAACCCACCGGCCCCTTCAAAAGCGGATTTCGCTGCGACCATTCCCTGCTGCGCTAAAAGAGCCATCAACATAGCGTTGCGTGCTGCTACTCCATTATGGAATCGAAACTCGTCTGACCCGGCACCAAATGGCTCCACCGTGCCAAACGCAAAACTCGCAGCAGCGCCAATCGTATGGGCTGTGCGAATCACATCAAGGCCAAGAATACGGGCACTGGCAGCAGCTGCACCGATGGTCCCATAGAGCGTCGAGGCCCGGAAACCGCGCTTTGTACTCGCCTCATTATAGGCGCGACTCAACGCTGCGGCCACCTCATACCCAGCAACAAGTGCTGCAATCACTTCAGCGCCACTCTGCCGCCTCAACTGCGCCAACGCCAGCACCACAGGGATAACTACGGTACCAATATGAGTCGTGAGATATGTATCATCCTGCACACGGGCATGAAACAATACGCCATTCGAGAACGCTGCTTCTAGCGCCGGCACCTTGCCTCCGCCGAGAATAGCCGTCGCCTCTTGCGCGCCACCGGCCGAAAGCACTATCCTACTCGCTATCTTGGCATGGCGCTGTGCTGTCCCAGCCAAAGCCATACCGATTTGGTGCAATATGCATAACTTGGTCTTTTCAACAACCTCCACCGGCAGGGTCTTTATGGATACCGCATGAACAAACTGAGCCAACTCTTCGCTCAGAGACTCAGGCGATGACGTCACTTAGCTATTTCCCTTCGAATAACCCATTTCGTCTGCAGAAGAAAATATGATAATGCCGGCACCAGAACGAGGGCACCTACCATGTTCCAGAGAAACATGAAGGTCAACAAAATGCCCATATCCGCTTGGAATTTGATGGGTGAAAACGCCCACAGCGATACACCTGCCGCCAGTGTAAACCCAACCAAGGCAACAATGCGCCCCGTAAAACGCAATGCTTTCCGATATGCTTCGCGCGGTGAATCTCCACGGCGCTGAAAAGCTAACTGAATGGAGAGTATGTACAATGCATAATCGACGCCAATTCCAACACCAAGGGCAATCACGGGCAAGGTCGCCACTTTAACGCCAATTCCCAAAATAACCATGAGAGCTCGGCATAGAATCGAAGTAACCATCAATGGAACAATCGCGACCACTACGGCCCGCCAATTCCGGAAAGAAATGAAGCAAAGCACGATAACCGCCGCGTAAACCAAATAGGGCATATACGTATCGGCCTGGCTGACCACGATATTGGTCGCAGCCGCGATTCCCGCCGACCCTGCCGCAAGTAAAAACTGCTCGGATGATGTATTGTTGGCCTTGGCAAATGCCTCTGCGGCTGTCGCAACCGCCGTCAATGTCGTTGCCTTATGATCATCCAGATAAACGATAACGGGCGCCGCCGAATTATCATTGTTAATCAGTTCTGGATTACCGACAAACACATCGTTCATAGCGGAGCCAAGAACATAATTATCCCGATTAATCGTGGCCCATTTTAAATTTCCTTCAAAGGTTCCGGCGGTATAAATGCGCACGAAGTCCGCTGCAGAAACTGTAGTTTGTACGCCAGGAATCGTTTGCATGAACTGCTCCAGACGATCCATTTGAAGCACCGCAGGAAAAGTATCCAAACCACTTGCATCTGATTTGACAATGATAGCAAACTGATCGTTAGACAGGCTATAATGTTCCATAATGTAGGCATTGTCACGATTATAGACCGAATGGACTCGTAATTCGGGTGCTCCGGCCGTTAGATCTCCGATCTGCACGTTTCTGCCGATAACATATCCTACAACAACCAATGCAGCCGTACCTGACAGTGCCGCCACGGCCCACCGCCGTTCGCTGAAATGTTCAAGCAACTGGAATAGACGCTCAAAGATACCTGGCGATGCAGATGGATCTTCTGATTCCAGACTCCGCAGAGCAGCCTTACGGCTTACCCCAACAAAAGAGAGTATTATCGGCAAAAGCACAAGGTTTGTAAAAACTAATACTGAAACCCCGATACTTGCCGTAATTGCCAGCGCTCTGATGGCTTCGATATTGATCACGGTCAGAACCGCGAACCCTACCGCATCCGCGATCAACGCCGTCAAACCCGCCACAAACAGGCGGCGGAACGTCAGCCGTGCTGCGACTAAACTCGGTGTGCCTCTGCCGATATCTTGCATGATACCGTTCATTTTTTGCGCACCATGGCTAAGCCCGATAGCGAAGACCAGAAACGGAACAAGCACCGAATAGGGATCAAGTACGTATCCCAGCAACTGAATAATCCCAAGAAGCCAAACGATTGCAATCAATGAGCACGTCAAAATTGCCACTGTACTGCGTACACAGCGTGTGAAGGCAAAGATAAAGAGGCTGGCAATCACGGCAGCCACGCCGAAAAAACTCAAAACCTCGTGTAAACCGGCGATCAAATTCCCCATTACTGCAGCAAATCCGACAATATGGATACTGATGAGGCCTGCGTTTAACGGCTGAACAATCGCCTGCAAATTCTGCCAGAATTTACCATAATTAAACGGCTCCCCGGTGGTGGGATCGCGATCCAGCAATGGCACGAATATCTCGCTGGAACGTTGATCGTTAGCCACGATAGACCCGACAATTCCAGCCTGTAGGATATTCTCGTGCAGTTGGTTAATGCTTGCGGGGGAAGCATTATAGTTATCGGGCATGACCGGTCCCCCCGTTGCCCCTTGTTGCGTAATTTCGGTCCAGCGCACAACAGGCATCCACAAGGATTTCATGAATGACCTATCAACGCCAGGCATCAGAAAGACGCTATCGTTAATCTGGCGCAGCACCGCAAGATAATGGGGATCGTAAATATCTCCATTTTTATTTTCTACAACAATACGAACAGAATCCCCCAACGCGCGCATCGCGATACGATTCGCCTCATAATTGACGATATATTGCTGATGCTCAGGAAGCATATCGATGTAACTGGCATTTACCTTCAGATGTAGCGCACTCCAGCCAAACAAGCTCGTAAGAACCACGCAAAGGACAAGTATCCATCTCCGGTTATTGAAGATCAGTAATTCAAGAAAACTCCCGCCTAGTGGATCGAAATCCCCTGCATTGAGGTTTTCAACCTGGGCTGTTTCCGCTGATAGAGGTGGTATCATCGCAGTTAACGAACTTCAGCGAGAAAAACAGCTATCACAAAATCAACCTTACTTTTCAGAAACATCAGAGACTCCTCCAAGGCCCACGAGCGTCATCTTACCATCACCAGTTTCAGTAATACCTGCGAGGGGCATTCCAGGCTCGCTGCCTGCCGAATGGAAATTTGTACCATCATCATCGCTTATAAGTATTCCGCCATTCTCGGAAACAAGCGCGATTCGCCCATCCGCCAGGACAACACCGTCCATTATGCCGGCGGTCGATGTATTGTTCGACCGTTCCCAGGTTTGTCCCCGGTCTTCGCTATGATAGATCATCCCTTCCATACCGAACGCAATCAATGTTTTTACAGTCCCTGTAAGGCCAAACAGGCTGCCACCGTATCCCGTAGAGAGCGCCACAAATTTCTCGTGAGCCGCATCCAGCCGATAGACGATGCCTTGCTCGCCGGCGATGTAAATCTGTCCGCCCACCTCAGCCACCGCATTGAGGTCATAAAAGTTGGGATTATCAATATGATCCAACCACGGCTGCCAGGTTTTTCCTCCATCTTCCGTATGGGCGATGTCGCCAAACGAGCCGACGATATAACCCGTCTGAGCATCACTGAACCATATCCCTAACCAAGGCAGTGTCGGACCGTTGTCGTAATTAACGTGGACCTGCTGGAGTGGGACGGATAGTGCACCATTCCCAGATGCAATCAGGCTGTTATAGTATGCCTCGAACTCCGTCTTTGCACTCACCCCATCCAACTGTACCATCCAGCTTTTTCCGGCATCCATGCTGTGCAGTACCACGCCATCATGACCGCAAGCCCATGCATCATTGGCGCTCACAAGCACTACGGATACGATATCTGATTCTACTGGAACCTTACTCTGCCGCCACTGCCCCTGTCCGGCGGTCCTGAAGACCGCCAAGCCGCGCATCCCGACGGCAATCGTTGTTTGACCAAACGATGCAATACCGAGCAGCGGTGCTTGGGCTGGATGCTGAATTTCAAGCGCGGGAGCACTTAGAGGGTCGACAAAAGTGTCTCCCGCCGCACATGGCAAGTGTACAAACATCAAAAAAGCTGCAAAAGCGGCAGCCCCGAATGTCCGTCCTATAATATTCGAAATCCTCATAACATCTAAAAACTTCCAGCATTTAAAATTGAAGCTTTAACTTCCATTTTCTTTAGAAATCACATGTTAACGCCAAACCCAGGCCGGGCGTTCAGGGGTAACACACCCCTGAACGATTATACTCAACTTTAGCGAATTCCCTCAGCACCAATCGTCTCCGGCGTGTACTCATTCATGTTCGGCAAGGTCGTGCTGCACTGCAGGAAGCCGTTACCCCGCGTATGGGCAAACGCAACCTGATAATCCCCCTTGCTCAAATCGTAGAAACCGAATGTCCGGGACAATGATACGGCACCGGTGTCTGCGTAATTCTGATTGGGATAAGCGAAACCGACCCGGTAGAATGCGCCGGAATGGTCGTACGATTCACTCGCCAGAATCCGCCAGGAGTCTTCGTCCACATAGAAGGTCCAACGACTGTAGATGTGGCGCTCGCCGGACTTTAGCGTTGCATCGACCACCCATACACGGTGGCGCTCCCAACGAACGCCATCTGGATTGAGGGTATGAGGTCCCAACAAGCCATCTACAGTTGTGTTTGCGAATTTATAATCGTTATATGGAACGACCATCTCCTTCTCTCCGACAAGGTGATAATCGAACTTATCCATGCGGCCGTAGAACATTTCGATTTCATCCCAGTCGATCGCTCCGCCATAGCTCGCAACCGGCGTATCATACTTGAACTCCGGCGCCATACGGACACGGCGTGTTCCCGGTGAATAGAACCATGTGATGTCATCTGTCTTCGTGAAGTCAACCGGATATTCTATCAAGAAGATCGAGCCGGCCTCATTAACTGGGCTGTGGAGATCGACCTTTACATAACGGTAAAAATTTTTCGGAAGTGCAGTCGCATTGGAATCGTAATACGGCTCGACATAGTCGCTCGTAATTGTCCCCAGGTCCGTGACCGACCCGCTCGTGTCCACCAGATAGTTCTGATAAGTTTCCGTACAAAAAGCGGGGGCATATGCAAGATTGCTGTTCCACATGACCTCATTGCCATTCTGCGGAATTGGGAACGGTACCCCGCCATAAGCACCGGTCACGCCATCCGAATCTCCCACCATTTGGGCTGAGGTGGCATTCTTGATCGAGTTCTTCAGAACCCAATCCGGGTAGGACATAGTCCGATGCGTCGGATACACGTCGATCCGAAAATCAGAGAAGCGGCTGAAAAGCGCATGCGTTCCCGGCGTCAGTTCCGCGGCATACTGCGCGGCATTGGACGCCGTAATCGAAAAAAGCGGCCGTTCATTCGCAAACGGGTCTGGATACCTAGAGGTCGCATTACCCGTTGGCAAGTTCTGCATCGCTACGATTCCACCCGTATAGGGTGGAATCGCGCCATCTGCGCTACCCGCTTGCTGCGCACCGAAGGGGGTCAGCGTTGTGCCGAGCTGCTGCGCCTGGCTCGGAGAAACTGCCGCCAGAGCGCCATAGGCCCATCCACTCGTAAACAAAGTAACAAAGAGTAGGTTTTTGATTTTCATGGTCGTTTCCACTTTCATCTGTGTGGTTAAAAGGACGTCGAGAGGACGAGCATCACCTGCCCTTTGTCATTCCACATATATTGGCCGGAACCCGCGCTATAATAGGGCTTCCCAAGTGGCGTATGAGTGATAGCACCCGTCGGCGACGTGAAGCCTTGATAGAAGAGTTTTACATCGTATTTTTGCTTGAATAAAGCATTGATCGCGGCGCTATAAACTGCCGAGCCCGCCTGGTTGCCCGTTCCAGAGGTCGGAATTGTCTGGCCATTACCGTAGAGACCAGCACCGACATAAAATGGCGCATCAAGATCTATCCCGGGGAACACCTGGAGCCATTGCGGGTCGAACAACACATTTACGTTAAGTTCGTTGGTTGTTGCGCATCCATCTACCTCGCCACCTGGACTAAGGCCGTTTTTACTGCATGCATAACCTTCGGCATTATATTCAGCTTTGTCGTGTGTCACAGCCAGCACATGCGTAAATGCCATTTCTCCAACAAGAGAGCCAGTCTGCCATAGCGGTGTCGGCGTTAGACCGTACACGCCATTGGCAACAAGGTTAAGCAGATTGCCCTTTGCCATGTTGGTCCCGGAAGGATCCGTCACCGGATTACCACCCGCCACGGTAAACAGCGCCGTATTCTGTCGTATTGAAGCTTCAAATCCCGTGCTCACAGGCCCGATATCAGTATCGAGGCTCGCGCCGAAAAGATGCTCATGCGTGCCATACGCTAGATGGTAATTTACCGTCGGCACGACTGCTATTGCAAAGGGACCTGCCGGCGCCACATCGTCGAACTGCCGGCCGTAAAAGCCAATCGTTCCGTTCAAGAAACTCGGCGTCCAAAGCGCCTCTATACCAAAATTGCCATCAACATTCGGCGGCGTGTTGTCCGTGCCACGTGGAGGTGAACCGGCGCCTTCAAGGGATTGGGGGCCGATCCACAGCGGATCGACAATGCCCATGAACGTACCACCTTCAGGAAGCTGATCATAGCGGTATTCAAAGGCATATTGAAAGCCGATGGTGAGGTCCGGCAATACCTGCGCATGTACGGTAACCTGTCCCCGCGGCAAGAAAAGGTCTTTAACCTCCGTGCCTGGAGCGTCTACCGCTTTGATGATGTCAACCGGGCTCTGCCCATATGAAATCGCCTGGCCCCCGGAAAACAGGGCATTACCCCAATATTCTGTGAGTCGACCAACTTTCACTTCAACTGGTACGCCTCCCATGGAAAAATTCCCAAAAGCAAACGCGTTTTCGAGTTCTCCACCCACATTATAATTACGAAGGGTGTAAGAGCCGTATCGGCCGTCCGGAGAGCTGCTTAATGCAGAATATGGCGTACCAGGAGCGAACTCACCCGGGTTCGTCGCCACGCCGCCATTATAGGCAAAGTCTTTCCAACCATCCACGCTGACGTCAAAGCCAAACTTCTGCTGATAAGACGCGGTTAATTCAGTGGCGACATCAACCCGGTTTGAAATAATGTCTCCGGCTTTGGCAAATTTGAACTCATTATTTTGCTGTATCGGGTTGTCGGCAATCAGGGAGTTCTGTGGCTGCGCGCGAAATCCCAAAGTATACGCTAAATTGGTATCAAGTTCGATGTCCCAATCTGGCGAGGTATTGAAGGTGTAGGCTTTCGCAGCCGTTGGCATGCCCGTCATCGCGGCCACGGTTAGAACTGCGAGCGATCCGCCACACACCCTGGATAACAAGCGTTGTTTTAAATACTTCATTTTTGTCTCCCTGTCTTTAAAGGCTTTATCTACTTTTTTACTCTTCGTTAAGACGATTGCCGCATTCGATGCCGCGACGCCTTCAGCGCAAGACCTTGACTAGAATTCAACAAGCACCTTACGCCGGAACTCACTATTACGAGAACTGCGATGCGCCGTGCGGCCCCATCGCACAAAACGCCCCACCCCAATGGCACGCGACAACATAGACCTGAGAACTAGAAGGCTTAATCAAAGGTAACTTTTAACTGAACCGTCTTTTGAATTTGCGTCCCCTCCGCGACCAAATACTTTGTCTGGTCCAACTGATTTGAATTTCCTGATGATGGGTTTAACGCGATTGAGTTATCGCTTAAAGTGATATTTATCGATAGCCGGTATTATCGTAGGCGCTTTGTCCGCACGTACTCAAACCACCCCACATTATCGAGGATGTGCCAAGAAGCGAAGCACAAAGCATGAAATTGCTGCGACGCATATAAGAAAATCTGGAAAGGCGTCGCCCTCGTGTGGAGATATATCCATACGCAACAGGCAGAACCGAATTCAAAGATGGGCAGCTTGTACCGGTGGCAGGATATTGTGCATAATCCGCTCCTTCAGTACGTTAAAACTAGGAAGGCTTTCTGCCTCGCGAAGAAAATGGTGCAATGCTATCGTCAGTTCCTGCCCATGAAGATCGCCCGCATGATCAAATAAATGTACCTCCATGTGGACGGGGGGTCCGTCCTCGGCTGTGCGCCGGGCTATACTGGCCACTCCCTTGGCCTGGGTGCCGTCTGGCAACCGGGCGCTGACAGCGTAGATACCGCCGGCAGGCTCCAGATGGCGCCCGAGTGGAATATTTATCGTCGGAAAGCCAATGATGCTGCCATGCACATTTCCCGCTAGGACCTTGCCGCGTATTGTGTGCGGATGACCAAGGAGCGCCGCCGCATGATCTGGGTAGCCATCCTGCAGCAATCGGCGAATGCGAGTGGAGGAGATCACTCCCTGCGCGTCGGCCATCGGCGGCACAACGGTAAGGCCAACGCCCTGCGGGGCCGCCCGGGCTTCAAGGAGCGAAACGTCACCACTGCGACGATGGCCGAAGGCAAAATCCCAGCCGCAAACCAAATGTACTGCGTCAAGACCATCCTGCAGTACCTCGGTGCAGAATTGCTCGCCGGAAAGGTGTGAGAATTCGAGGTCGAACGGAAGCTCATAGAGAATCTCAACGCCAAGCGCAGCTAGAGCGGCGGCACGCTCGGATGCCAAGGTTAGGCGGAAGGGCGGATCTTGCGTGCGAAAAAATTCGCGCGGATGCGACTCAAAGGTCAGCACGGCGAGCGGTGCATCGGGCGTTGCCGCATGGGCGGCTCGTATTACCGCGGCATGGCCGAGATGTACACCATCGAAATTACCCATTGCCACGCATGCTCGTTTTGCCGATCCAGGTAGGGCCCGCCAGTCCTTAAAAATTCTCATGGAGATCACAATCCCCTCGTTGTTGGTGTGCCAATATCTGCCTCATGTCAGGAGTTCCGTGCTGCCGCTCTCCGCTCAAAACCATTCGACGAGTTACCGAGTATTGAACTCCCGTCGGTACTGCATTTCGAATTCTCTCCTCGGCTTCATTGGGCCTAAACACTGAACTCGACGGTTTTCCGTGTTATATCTCTAAACGGCAAAATCGTAATATCGAAGAAAAGGTGTCGCTCTCAACAAGATCGGTAATTTGCGATAACTTATTGATATCTTAACAATAATCGCTCAAACTCAATTGAAGCGGTTATCGCCGCCGCTAGGTCTCACCTGACAAAATTGATAGGCGGATCGGAGTACCCTACTAAAATAGTCCAATCCGCCCTTTAACGCTTTCCTTCAAACCTAAGCACGCTGCGGATTACGCTTGTGGCCCCAATCACTCTGCTGCGTAAAGCAGGTAACTTGCCAATCCGCATCGTCGATTACTAACCCGCCCCAACCGTATTCAATATTAAAGCCGGAGGGGGATTGTACGTAGAATGAAAACATATGGTCATTCGGGTGATGGCCCAACTCGGCTGCAATATGCAGGCCGGCCTGAATGCAACGGTCGTAGGCGAGCCCCACATCGTCCATCACGGCGACCTGGACCATCAGGTGGTTTAGAATTTTTGGTGAAGAAACCTGTGCCGTTGCGATTGAATGGTGACGGCCGGTGCGCGTGTGGAAAAAATTTGCATCGAGAACACCATTGGGCGTTTCCTGGCGAATGTAATCGCTCACACGGAGTTTTAGAATTTCGCGATAAAAGCGAATGGTCTCGTCAGCATTCCTGGAGAGTGGCAGAATGTGACCAACACCAAGATCGCCGGTGACGAACTGGCTTTGAAGCACTTTGGAGCGGAAAGCTTGTGTCAACGGCAGACGTTCGACGCCAAAAGAAAATTCGTGCGTGTAGCCGTTGGGGTCGGGGCAAGAATACAGTCTTTCTACTTGGCGATTTTGCGCCGCTTCCTTCCCCTGCAAAGTAACTGCGGCACCCTTTTCTCGCGCATCCGCAACAAATGCCTCAAGCTCACCCTCAGTGTCAAAGGTCCACCCAGCAACCGAGAGGTCGTCCCGGTCGTTGTGCTCCAGGAAGAAGCGATAGGGCAACTCGTCCATGCGCAGCGATAAAAAATCCGGTGTTCGCACTCCTGTCTGTAACCCCAGAATATCTTCTGCAAACGACTGCCAAGCATCCAAGTCGCTCGCAGCCAGCCCCACATATGCGAGGTTTGAAATCTCAGCCATTATGATCTCCCTAAAAGTCGGTCATGACTACAGAAGGACAAGGCATCTATCCGCCTTTTTCTAAGGATGATGATAGACGCCTCTCCGTTCAGTCGAGCTTGGGGCCGAATAAGAGTGGCGGCACCCCTTGCCCCAGGATGAAGCCACCCAGAGCGCCCGCCGTATCATCGGCGTTTTGTGTAATGTGCTGCGCGCCCGCGATCACGTCGCGCAGGATACGTTGCATGGGATTATTCAAATACATGCCCCGTGCGCCAAGAGCTTTAAACAGCAGCATGACGGCTTCCTCACATTCACGGCCCACACGGGCGATGTCGAGCAAGTGATGCACGCGCATATCCAGCGGCACTGGCAACCCCTCCAGCACGCATTCGGTAGATTCGTCCAACACCTGTTGAATGCGCGCCTTAGCGCCCCTTACCTTCGCGACAGCATTTCCTAAACGGTCTTTGACATAAGGGCTTAAGGAAGCGCTGACCTGGCCCGTAGGGTCCTTCCGCACGGCCATCTGCTCCGCGTAAACGTCAATTGCGCCTTGGGCGATGCCGATAATCACACACGATACGGCCCCGAAAAACGCCTGGAAGAAAGGTAGACGGTAATAGTCGCCCCGGGCTTGTTCGGGCTTATAGTCAATAACGCTATGGACACGATGTTCGGGTACAAAGACGTCCTTGATGACGAGCGTCTTACTGCCGGTTCCGGCGAGCCCAAAAACGTACCAATCATCTTCAATCACGTAGTCCGTGGCCGGGATAAGGAGCGCCAGACGGTCAACGATTTCGCCCTCGGCGTTCTTGGCGCCACCACCGATAAATGCCCACTCGGCATGGTCGCAACCACTCGAGGTCCGCCACTTTCCGTTGAGAATATAACCTCCGTCGACCCGGCGACAATCCCCCCACAGAGCGTAGGAAGAGGCCGTGATCACGGTCGGATCTTCACCCCACACGTCTTCTGCGGCACGGGGGTCCATGACGCCATATTCCCACTGGTGCACGCCCAGGACCATCATGTCCCATGCGCTGCTTCCGCAACCTCGGCCCAACTCCCAAAGCACCTTGTAAAACACGCCAGGATGCATTTCCCAGCCACCATACTGCTTGGGCTGTAAAATTTTAAAAAAGCCCGCCTCTTTAAATGCCGCAATCGTTTCACGCGAGACCATTCGGTCCCGCTCGACTTGGGCAGCCTTCTCCCTCAACATCGGGATGAGCGCACGAGCACGCTGCAGAATCTCTTTCTCGCTCGGAATTTGCTCGGCACTTTTCTGTCCGATTGTGGCACTAGTTATAACTTCAGCCATCAAGACCTCCCTATAGTGACTGTTATTCAGCGCTTGGCTCTCGATTAAAACGGCCTTCAACGCCAATAGTGGGAGGTAGCGCCTGCGGGCGCTATCAGTCAATTCGATATTAATTAATAGTCAAAATTACCATTGGTGATAGTTAGGCCGCTCATAAAAGTCGGCATCTGGATTTCTTCTTAACAGCGCGCCGCTGCGTCAGCCACATCAATATCGGTCGTTAGCTCCCAACGATCCTTGTCTAGTAAAGGCCGAGGGTGAACTTTGGGCTGATAATCACATGTTGAATTGTTTGGCCGGCATTGTGTACAATTTGAATTACTCTGTTGAAGAGAAATTTTCCGATGCGATATTCAATTTAGCAAAAGACGCTACGGGCAACCTATTTGAGATTCATAATCCCTCGCTGATCCAAACAGGTACCTAGCAGATAGACATCCATGAATTTCGCGCCATGACCGTCGGACCGCGTCGGCGGTTGTCGTCATGGCGTGGGCGGCTTTATGGGCCAGGCACCAGTCCCTGAGTTGCCGGAAAGGAGACAAAACTCAGGTCAAGTGTGCCGATGCCGCGGCTTACCCAGGCATAGACCGGGCTGCGCTGCGTATCACGTTTGGCATTCACAGCAGCTGTCCCCTGCCCTCACCCTCGACCGGCCGCGATAAATTTACACTGTCGCCCGCCGCCCAGCCCGCGCGGTACGCACTGCGTTCAACTTGCGTACCGCCCGCGCTCATGCTGACCAGACGAGTCTTCGTCTCCCGGGAGGCCTCATCCACACTGGGACGCAAACCCGCCCTCGACTGGCCCCACGTCCTCGACCTGCAAGGCCACCAACTCCGAGCGCCGGAGCGCCGCGGCAACGCCGATCAGCAGCATGGCCCGGTCGCGCCGGCGCTGATGATTTTCTTGCATACTTCTAGGCGTGCGCCAGTGCCGCGTGGCCCGCCGGTGTCAGCGGCGCGGCCGGTTGAACGCCGGTTTGCGGCGCTGGCGCAGAAATCTCGCCGGTCAGGGCTTTCGACAGAAGATCGGTATCGGGCTGTCAATTTGCTTTAAGGGGTGCATTGAGTGCACTCGTATCTGTATCTCTGACATTTAACGTTACTCTGCGGATATAAAGGTACGGCCGGTGGTTTTTTGGGGTGGAATCGGGGGTTGGTTTCAGACCAGAAGAGGTGGCAGGGGTTATCAACGAAAAACATAAAACAGAGCCATTATGAGGAAAACAGACAACAGTATCGTTCAGCTTAACATCTCTCTGAATAGCGTTCATAGGCCGTGATGCGTTTTGTTATCAGTTCGATCTCGCGATGATAAATATCAGCTTTTAGGAAGGCCAATTCGGCTTCGCGTTGATCATCGGAAACATCAATAAACCACGCCTTTGGTCCGGTCCCGCCTTCGCCATTCCAACGATACCCCCGTCTTTTTAAAATATCTTTCTGATCAAACGGAGAGTTCTCCGCCCAAATGCGCCAGGTCACTTTTCGCGCCGATTCCAGGAGAGGAGCAAGTGCAGGAATCCCGCTCAACGGCAGTCGGCGCGCTAACCCGGATTATGCAGGACTGCTGGCGAGCATAGCGTAACCCGTTGATTTGATGTAAGAATTTGTTATCGACGCCAAACCCCATCATGACGGAACGCGATGCTCGCCTCAGTTGAAATTACACCAATTCTCCCCGGTTTGTCACCTGTTGCCGGCAAGCCAATTCTTGCCCGGTTCGACGGTGATCTGCTGTCTTCCGATGGCGGGTTGTTGGCATTGCGTGAGACGGAGCAACGTCTGGGCATTGCCCGGCGCCTTGGCGCCTGCATTGAGGATCCCCGCATGCCGGGGCGCGTGGTGCACGGCCTTGATGAGATCATTCGCTTTCGCATGCTGATGATCGCGGCAGGGTACGAGGATGGCAACGATGCCGATACGCTGCGCCGCGATCCGATGTTTAAACTCGCGATGGAGCGGCTTCCCGAGGCGGCCGATCTGTGCTCGCAGGCGACGATCTCACGCCTAGAGAACCTGCCTGGACCACGTGCCTTGTTGCGTATGGGCCTCTCGATGGTTGAGCATTATTGCATGAGTTTTCGTAAGGTACCGAAGAAGATCATACTCGATATCGACGATACGTTCGACGCGGTTCACGGAGCACAGCAATTGCGGCTGTTCAATGCGCATCATGACGAATACGGGTTTCAGCCGATTGTGGTGTTCGACGGTGACGGCCGCATGGTGGCTGCTGTGCTCCGCCCCGCCTGCCGGCCAAGCGGCCGGCAGATCGCCAAATGGCTACGCCGCTTGATCGACGCCATTCGTACCCACTGGCCGCGCACCGCGATCATGCTGCGCGGTGACAGCCATTATTGTACACCGCAAGTGCTGCGCTTCTGCCACGCGCGCAAACTTGATTACATTCTGGGCGTTGCACCAACCACGACCTTGCGCAAGCATGTCGCTGCGCTGGAAGCCAGCACGAAGGCAAGGGCCGAGCAGATGCCGGGCGAGAAAATCCGCCGGTTCAAAACGTTTCAGCATGGCGCTGCCAGTTGGGATCGGGCCGAGCGGATCATCGCGCGGATCGAGGCCGGGCCGATGGGCGTGGATACCCGCTTGTCGGCGCCGGTTAAAATCCGCAGATATTTGCCGGTGTTGATCTGACCCGTGTGGGTGGCTTGTCCAGGTAGTCCACAGGAGGGCCCCGCCCCCGTAGCGGAGCGCATTATTGCGCGCAGC
>Ga0182014_10001435_pt1 | contig 31721 bp, 24 predicted proteins | sample 612S2DmetaG_FD_120489 | JGI IMG/M metagenome (GOLD analysis project Ga0182014, IMG submission 120489) | Permafrost microbial communities from Stordalen Mire, Sweden - 612S2D metaG | ecosystem: Environmental > Terrestrial > Soil > Wetlands > Permafrost | place: Sweden: Stordalen | collected... | reverse complement strand
TTTGGGAGTATGACCAGAGAATCTCGATGCAAGATCGCGTCGAGAGCTTGAAGAGAGTCACATTTTTCAGGCCACCACTTGGATTAGGTGAACCTTGGAGTTACTTCTGGAAAACGGAGCAGAATCTTGCTGTGGTAAGAGCGCTAGCCGCCGCGGCTAAGAAGGCTGGCGTCGCCGTTGACGAAGCTGCGCTGCTCAAAGCTACGGAGCTTGCCAAGACCGACCTCACCACGGAACTGGTGAAAGAGTTCACCGAATTGCAGGGCATCATTGGTGGCGTCTACGCCGAAGCTCAGGGGCTGGGTAAGACGGTCCGTGAGGCGATCTACGCGCAGTACACACCAGCCTCCACCGACGACGTGATCCCCGCAACGGTTGAAGGCCAACTGCTCGCGCTCGCAGATCGCATCCAGACTATAAGAGCGCTATTTAGTCTTAATCTGATTCCATCTGGGTCGAAGGATCCCTACGCTTTGCGTCGTGCAGCGAATGGAGTTATTAAGATTATCGCTGAATCTGACTTACAACTCACCCTCAATACGGTTCTTGAAAATATTAGTAATAGCGATGCCAACGATGGAAAAACAATTCCTTCTATGTCGGACTCTGGTAATAGCTTCGGGGCAATTGGTGCGGATGATCCTAATGTCGGATACTTGCCAGAGTTTCTAGTTGAGCGTGTAAGCTTTTATTTGAAAGATGTTCGTGGGTTTGCTTACGATGTGGTTGCCGCCGTATTCGCCGCGGGAGAACAAACAGTTGTGCGTCGCGTGATTCCACCCGGCGCCGACGACGTGCCCGATGCCATTGCCCGCGCCGAGGCGCTGACGGCTGCACGCGAGTCCGCGGATTTCGCTGCGATCTCGGCGGCCTTCAAGCGCATCAAGAACATTCTGCGCCAGGCCGAGGAGAAGGGATTTGCGGTTGGCTCGATAAAGGATGCGACTCTCGCGCCCGAGGCGCAGCAGCTTGCGGATGCGGCTGCCCTGCTGGCGCCCGAAGTGGCGGCGCTGCGCAAGTTGCGCTTCTATGGGCAGGCGCTGGAGGCAATTGCCACTCTGCGGCCGGTGGTGGACGCCTTTTTCGACAAGGTAATGGTGCTCGACCCGGACCCGGCGGTGCGCGGCGCGCACCTGGGCCTGATCGACGGGGTACTGCGCGGCTTCAGCGGCATTGCCGACTTCAGCGAGATTGTGACGGCATAGGGTTTTCTTCCGGAATGATTGAGTGCTGTGGTTTCCCACCCATTCGCTAGAAAAAAGCGAATGGATGGGGCACCCAGCTTTGTGGTTCAGTTCGGCGAAGAACATCAAAAACCCTCAAAACATCTTTCGACCCGCTGGCACGTGGTCGCCGCTGCGAGGCGTCGCGAAGAGGAGCATCTAGGGTTTGTTGCATTGCATCTTTGGGACCGTTCCGCCGTCTACAATCGAGTGAGATGGCCGACACACTTTATCTGAGTTTGTGGTACCCGAATCTGCGTCTTGAGGCGCTGGGGGAGAAGCTGGCGGCGGTGCTCGGGGCCTTTGCCGCGCACGGCGGCGAGGCGCGGGTTTACTCGGCGACGGTGTGGCCGGTGAGCTGGGCCGAACCGCCAGTCTTTCAGCAGATCTATGGAAGGAGAATCGGCGCGGGAGCCGTTGAGCTTGGCGCGGAGCCGCGGCTGGCCGTGGAAGAGGCGCTTGAGCTGCTGCACGAGGACTTCGCTTACGAGTTTCAAATTGGCTGGAGCTTGTGGGAGCTTGAAGCGACCGGAAGCCTCGATCCCCGCTGGGTACGTGAGCCCAACCTGGTGCGGGTGACGGGCTTCGGGCCGCTCTTCGACGAAGGGGCTTACGAGGCCGATGGGCACATCAAAGTGGACTTCGGCTCGGATGCGCCGTTTCTGGAAGAGGATTTGGAACTGGACTCGGTGGCTGCCCGCCACGTGGCGGAGAATGTGCTCCAACTGGTGGAGTTGACCGCCGGGATTGAGAAGGCTTCGGGAGCTACGGCGCGGTTGTTATGGAGCGAACTGGGCGAGAGTCTTGCCCAGCGGCTGGCGGCGCGACTGGGGGTGGCCAACTGAGCGCGCGATTCACCATTGAGCGGTTGCGGAGGCTGGTGCTGGCAGCGGGCGTTCTGCTGGTGGCGGCGCTGGTGGTGTTTCTGGCCGTGGGCAAGCTGAAGAATCCCATCAATTTGAAGGAGATTCCCAAACGCCTGGGGGTCGACATCAAGCAGGATGCAAGCGGCTACACCTTCGATCATGCCTTCGGCGCGCATTCACGGTACAGGATTCACGCCTCGAAGGTGTTGCAGTACAAGCAGGGCACGGCAACTCTGCACGACGTGAAGATCGAGCTTTATGGCGAAGACGGCAGCCGCGTGGACCGCATCGAGGGCAGCGAGTTCGAGTACGACCAGAAGACCAAGACAGCGACAGCCAAGGGGCCGGTGGAGATCACGCTGATGCGCCCCGGAGTGGCGCCGGCGATTGCACCCAAGGCTGCTGCGGGTAAAGTGGCCAACGAGAAGGGCAGGGAAACCCCCTTGGCCGCAGCAGCCGCGGCAGCCGCACGCGGCGAGATTCATGTTAAGACCAGCGGGCTTTCCTTCGATGAGACGAGCGGAGTGGCGACCACCTCGGACCATGTGGACTTCTCCATGGTTCAGGGCTCCGGCAGTTCGACCGGCGCCACCTACGATTCGCAGCAGGGCCGCCTGGTGCTGGATCGGGGGGTGGAGTTGACCACCGAGCGCGGCGACGAGATGGTGGAGATCTTTGCCCAGCATGCGGAGTTCGAACGTGACAGCCAGTTGTGCCGGCTTCATGCGGCGACGGCCGATTACCGCGGCGGAGAAGCGACGGCGGGCGATGCCAAGGTACTATTTCGCGAGGATGGATCGGCGGTGCGCCTGGATGCGGTGAACGGGTTTGCGCTGACAACCGCAACCGGCGGCCACGTTGCGGCGCCCACGGGTTCAATGGAGTTCAATGAGCACAACCAGCCCCGGCACGGCCATCTGGAGGGCGGAGTGCGGATGGACTCAGCTAGCCGGAGTGGGGGACAGAGTCGCCAGACGCATGGGAGCGCGGCTTCGGCGGAACTCGAATTCACGCCGCAAGGCGAGTTGCGCCAGGCGCATCTGGTTCGTGACGTGGAGATAGAGAGCGAGGAGACGAGCCAGCCGGCGGAAGCTGGGACTAGGCCGGGGGCCGGCTCGCTGCACGTCAAGCGGAGCTGGCGCTCGCCGGTCGCCGAGGTTGAGTTCCGGGACGCCGGACACGGAGAGTTTGAGCCGGCGACGATTCATGGAACGCAAGGGGTGGTTGTGACCGGCGAAAGCCAGCGGGCCGGCAAGGCGGCAGTGCCCTCCAGGCTGACGGCCGATGAGTTGACAGGCGAGTTTGGGCCGGGCTCCGCGTTGACCGCGATGATTGGGACAGGTCACGCGAGCATGGAAGAGACCAGCGCAACGGGAGTCCGGCAGAGCTCGAACAGCGACCGGATCGAGGCACATTTTGCTTCCGGCACGGGGACCATGACGGCTGCGGGGACAAAGACCGCGATGGGAAGCAGCGGAGCACAGATTCAGTCTGCTGTGTTAGATGGCCATGTGGTTCTTGTTCAACAGCAACCTCCCAAGGCCGATAGCGAGGCGCAGGCGCCGATGCGGGCAACGGCGGGCCGGGCCGTCTACGAGGGCGCGGGGGAGTGGCTGCACCTGACGCTTGGTCCGCGCGTGGAGGACGGCGGCTTGCAGTTGACGGCGGACAAGGTCGATCTCTCCGAGGCTTCAGGGGATGCGTTTGCACACGGGAATGTGAAGGCGACCTGGGAGGATAATGGCGCGGGCCGGGCGGGTAGGCCGATAAACGGGGCCGCGGCGCGGGGTGCCGGGGCTCTTGGCGGGCAAGGTCCGGCGCATGTGATCGCCTCCGAGGCTCAACTGAACCGGGCGACCGGCGAGGCTACCTTCAAGGGTCATGCGCGGCTTTGGCAGCAGGCAAACTCGGTGGCCGGCCCGACGATCGTGCTCGATCGCCAGAGGCAGACGCTGGTGGCGCGGAGCACGGATGCGGCCGAGCCGGTGAAGGCGGTGCTGGTGAGCGCTGGTGGAATGGAGCCGGGCGGGGCCGCGGGACGAGGGACTGGCGTTGGTTCCGGCAGGGATGCGGCGGGAAGATCGGCGGGGCCTGCGGTGATTCGGCTGCATGGGGGCGACCTAAAGTACTCCGACGCAGAGCGCAAGGCGGTGATGCGCGGCGGCGCTTTGGGCACGGTGGTTGCCGAGACGGGAACGGCGGCTTCGGTATCGAACGAGGTTGAGTTGACGCTGCTGCCGCCGGGCAACCACGCCGGCAAAGACGGCGGCCAAGGCCAAGTGGATCGCATGACGGCGCGCGGCCATGTGACGTTGACCAGCGAAGGCCGGCGCGGCAGCGGAGAACAGTTGGTATATACCGGCGAGACCGGCGAGTATGTACTGACAGGATCCGCAGCCGCTCCGCCCAAGATGACCGATCCCGCGCGGGGTACTGTGACCGCCGAGGCGCTGATCTTCCACAGCGGCGACGAAAGCATCGTCGCCGAGGGCGGCGGACACAAGACTTCGACAGAGACCATGGCGCCGAAGTGAGTTATAGTTATGCGCAGCCGCAACAGTGTTAGGATGGCGGCATGGAATTCACGACCAAAACAAGCGAGAAGGACTATATCGCAGCAAATCGATTGAGATTCAGGGCTTTCTGGATGGTTCTCAATGTCGCTTTCTTTGTTCTTTTTACGTTGCTTTTGTATTTCTGCGCCGTCGTATTCATCAACTACCTCTGCGATCCCTGGAATTATTTCTTTGCATTTATGCTGCCGTGCCTCCTGGGATTCAAAATGTATATTCCATACTTGGTACGCAAGGTAAATCGTACGGGTCTGAATCAACAGGGAGAGGCGGTCAATGAACTCACATCGGAGGGTATTTCGAAGAAATCCGCTGAAGGATCATTATTGTATTTTCCCTGGGCTGCTTGCAGCTACTGGCGAGAATCTCGAAGGGTCATCATTGTCATAGCTCAATTTGGCATTTGTCTCATCTACCCCAAGGCTTGTCTGACCCCAGAGCGGCAGGATGAACTGCGCGGCATCCTCACCGCATCCCTCCCGAAAAGGTGAAAGACCCGCCGGAAATCCGTAACCCAATCGCTTCGGTTTATGATAGGATAAGTTCATGCCAACCGTTCTGAGGATTGGCGCGTTACAGGTGGCAGTTTATCCGAATGACCATCGCCCGGCTCATGTGCACGTCATTGGGAACGGTCACGAGGCTGTCTTCGCATTGAACGATCCCATAGGCTCGGTCGCCCTGAGGGAGAATTACGGCTTTTCCGCGCGCGATCTGGTTCACATTCAAGGCGCTCTTGTAGAGAATCTGGAAACGCTTTTGGGCGCATGGGAGAGAATCCATGGAACTCGATGAACAGATCGAACGGGCAAACCGGCGCGCATTGGAGCTTGGTGCGTCGCATCCCCGAGCTGTTGGTGCGAGCTATGACAGTGGAAGGGGTAAGATTGTGATTCACCTCAGCTCGCGGTTCGATGTGGCGTTTTCGCCACGGGATGCTGAAGGCCTGGAAGGTGCGACTCCCGAGCAGCTTGAGCCGATTGAGATTTCCCCCTCCGGTTTTGGCATTCATTTTCCGAAGTTGGATGCGGATATTTATCTACCCGCGCTTCTTGAGGGTTTCCTGGGCTCAAAGCGATGGATGGCCGGCCGACTCGGCGCCGCTGGAGGCAGATCGACAAGCACGGCCAAAGCCTCGGCTGCGCGGAAGAATGGAAGGTCGGGCGGCAGGCCGCGAAAGGCCGCAATAGCAGCGGCTGGACCTTCCTGATTCGATTCTTATTATCCTCACCTACATCTGCCTTACCTCAACAGCTGCCTGGCCACCTTGATATATAGATCGACCGCTTCAAGGAGTTCCTTCTTGGCTAGTTTTTCCTGCGGCGTGTGGGCCACGTGAATGGATCCAGGGCCGAGGAGGAGCGGCTGGCCCCAGTTGCTCAACTGAGGGATATCGGTGGAGAATTTGGCGACCATGGTGGGCAGGCCTTCGACGGCGCAGAGGCGGATGAAGGGAGTGTCGAGGGTGAATTCGACCTCGGCCAGATCGCCCGCCGCTTCGACAAGCTGGGCGCGCATCGGCGCGGAATCGGTTACCGTGCGGACCAGGACCTGGGCCTCGGCCTTGTCGGCGATGACGTTGGGGGCGTAGCCGCCGTGGATTTGGCCGATATTGAGGGTGCTGGGGCCAATGTCTTCAAGGACGGGCAGGGGAAGAGCGAGCAATCTGGAAAGCACCTGGACGAGCTTGTGAATGGCGCTCTCGCCCAGCTCGGGATAGGCCGAATGGGCCATTTTTCCGGTGGACCGGAAGGACGCGCGCAGAGCGCCTTTGGAGGCCAGGGCAAGGCGGTTTTCAGTCGGTTCGCCGTTGATGAGGAAGCGGCTTCCCCTGGGACTTTTGTTGGCGGCAATGGCGCCGGCCGAGTCACGCTCTTCTCCCGATAGGAATAACATCCCAATCCGAAATCCCAAGGCCCGGAGGGCTTCGGCGGCGGCCACCTGGGCGGCGAGAATGCCCTTGGCGTCGCAGACGCCGCGGCCGTAGACGAACTCGGCGTCCTCGCTGAAGGGAATATAGGGGGGCACGGTATCGATGTGGGTGGAAAAGACCAGATCCGGGGTCTCGCCAGCCGCGCCGGCATAGACATTCCAGCGCGGGCCACCGTTGGGGTTTTCAGCGGGCTGTTCGACGGGAGTCTTGTCGACGCTCCAGCCTCGCCCGGCGAGGAAGCCGGCCAGGAAGTCCCCCGCAGCACCCTCGTTGTAGGTGGTGGACTCGATCTCGCATAGATTGCGGGTAAACACGATGGGGTTGAGGGGGGCGATGGGAGCGGCGTTCGGATCGGCTGGCTTTCTAATGGTCATGATATTGCCAGAATATCGTAGTAGGTGTTTTCAGAATCGGCTTTCGCCCGGTTTCGTTTCTTTAATCCCGATAGCAAAGCGAGTTTCCGCAGGTAACCCAAGGACTGTGACGATTGCGCATAAGGAAATCTTCATGCCTTGCGCGTAGAATGATGAGTGGCATGACCACTATGGCCATAGCAATTCCTCCGATCCCAAGCCCGCTGATCAGCGGCGCTACTCCGAAACTCATTCTCAGTGGGGACGGCGAGCCGTTGACGCCAGCCGTACTGCCGGCGCGAGATGCCGCCTCAATTTCCGAGTGCGAACGACCGGCGTTTCTAGGAAGAAACAAATCTAAAACTTCAACGAAAAAGGCAATCTCAAGAATTGAGCGAACCTACCCTAGCGGCAAAAACAAAGACGCCGCGAGGGTGGGGCACCCAGCCGCCTCGGTATCCGAGTGCGAACAACCGGCGTTCCTCCCCGGCGCCGGCCATTTTTTTGCCGGGCAACTGGAGGCCTCGCGGTACGAGCGCTCCTGCTGGCTGAAGGAGCAACAGGCATGACACCGGTTGGCGACGCCCTGATGGACACTCTGCACTCCACAGCCACGGAGATATTTACGGGGGCTGTGGCGGCCTGTAATATCGCGGCGGCATTCGACCGGAGGGTTCGCTTCGAGGGCAATACGCTCCACCGTTTGCTGCCCGACGGCAGCGGCCCGGCAACGGTCAATCTGGCCGCTTACAGGCGCATCTTCGTGATCGCGCTGGGCAAGGCAGCCGGCCCCATGCTCGATACCTTGCTGGAGCGCATGAATCGCCGCAAGGGCCTGCGTGGCATCTGCTGTACGAACCAATTGCCCAAGGCGCGCAACTGGCGCTTTCGTTACTTCGAGGCCGGCCACCCGACGCCCAATGAGGATTCCTTCGCCGCTGCCCGCGCCGCACTGGCCATGCTCAAGAGGGCGCGCAAGGACACGCTCATCTTCTTCCTGATCTCCGGCGGCGGGTCGGCGATGTTCGACCTGCCCCTGGACCCGAAGATCACACTCGACGATACCATTGCCTTCCATCAGCTTCTGCTGGCCTCGGGCGCGCCCATCGCCGAGGTCAATACACTTCGCAAGCATTTTTCTGCAGTGAAGGGCGGGCGGCTGGCAACGGCTGCGCCGGAGGCCGCCAAGGTCTCACTCCTGCTTCCCGATGTGCCGCTTCGCAGTCTGGACGCGCTCTCCTCCGGTCCCACTTCACCGGACCACTCGACCGTCGCAGATGTGCGCGGGCTTCTGGCCAAATATGAGCTGGCTCCCAAGTTGCCGCCGTCGATCCGCGCCTTTTTTGAGCGTGAAGACCTGCCCGAGTCACCCGGCAACAAGGGCTGGCGTCCCACTTTTCTGCCTCGAATTCCCTGGACCGGGATGCCGTTGCAGCGCCAGGTGACCTCGGCAGCCGCCATGAAGGGCGAGGACGAGTTCTTTCGGGATTCGGTCTTCGAGGTTCTCCTCTCAAGCCACGACTTGATTGAAAATGCCCGCTTACTGGCCGAGAAGGCCGGTTACTTTACCGTTGTAGACAACAGTTGCGACGACTGGGACTACGCCGACGCCGCCCGCTATCTTCTGGAGCGATTTCATACCCTGCGCGCGGCTCATCCGCGTATGTGCCTGATCTCAGTGGGAGAAGTGACGGTGAAAATGGACCGAATCCCCGGCGCCGGAGGGCGCAACCAGCAGTTTGTGATGGCTTGCGCACTGGAGCTGGAGAAGTACCAGGGAGAACGGCTCACCGTTCTGAGCGCAGGCTCGGATGGCATCGACGGCAACACGAGGTCTGCCGGGGCCATCGCCGACCCCACCACCGTTACCCGCGCCCATACCTTCGGGTTCCACCTGAAATCGTCACTGGCGGCCTTCGACGCCTGCCCCATGTTTACTGCCCTCGGCGACTCCGTCGTGATCGGCCCCACCGGCCAGAATCTGCGCGATCTTCGCCTTTTAATTTCCGAAAGGGAGTAGAGGCCGGAGATGCGCGACATGGCCGTCTGACAAGCCCGGGAAAGATACACGCGCGCCGGTCCTGGAGCAGCCGGCGGCTTGACGGGAAAGGCAAAATAGCCTGCGCAAGAATGCTGCCGATGCTGTAACATAGCATCCATACTTTCGTAAGGAAGAGGAACGGTTCGTGGTTCGAAAACGCACCGGCAAGACTGTGCCAAAGGCGCCGGACATCCGCGCCGTCGCGGCTGCGGCGAAGGTTTCCATCGCTACCGTCTCCCGAACCATCAATGGCTCTCCGGCGGTGAGTGATCGTCTTTCCAAGCGCGTTTGGCGCGCCATACAACAACTGAATTACTTTCCCAATACCCATGCGCGCAGCCTGGTCTCCGGTCGCAGCCGCATATTCGGCATCATCGTCGAGAACATCACCAACCCCTTTTTTCCAGAGTTGATCAAGAGCTTTGAGGAGGTCGCGGTAGCTCACGGATACGAGATTCTGGTCAGTTCCTCAAATAGCGACCTTGCCACATTGACAACCTGCGTCCGGCGGATGCTGGAGCGCAAGGTTGAGGGCGTGGCGGTGCTCACCTTCGGCGAGGAGGAGCCGGTTCTGGACCAGTTGGCGCACCACGAGATTCCCATGGTGCTTGCCGAGTTCCGCTTGGGAGTGGGCAAAGTCAGCACCATCCTCCTGGACTACAAAACCGGCATCCATGCGGCGGTGAACCACCTGGTCCAGTTGGGCCACCGCAGGATCGCCTTCCTGGCCGGCCCCCACAAACTTCATTCCGCTATCACTCGCGAGAACGACTACCGCACGGCGATGGAGGCCGCCGGGCTGCCCATCGAGAAGAACTGGGTGATAGAGTGCGACCACACGGCCAAGGGCGGCGTGGCCGGTTTTGGGCAGTTGCAGGCCCTTGCCGCCAAGCCGACTGCTATTCTCTGCTCCAACGATATGACCGCGATCGGCGTTCTTCGCGCAGCCTATATGGAAGGCCTTCGCGTGCCCCAGGATCTGTCGGTTGTAGGTCTTGACGACATCGACTTTGCCGAGTTCACGCTGCCCCCGTTGACCACCATCCGGCTCTCCCGCTCCGAACTGGCACACGCCGCCTTCGACGCTCTCCGCCAACAGGCCGAGGAACCCAACAACCCCGAGATGCAGCGCGAGTTCCTGGTTTCAACAAGTCTGGTGGTGCGCGCATCAACCGCCCCGCCGTTGCCCGGCGGAGAGTTACCTCCCACGACCCTCAATCAGCCTGGAGTTTCCCTGATTTAGAGCGAAACCAGAGTTTGTGTGCCCTGGTGAGTTCAGTGCCAGGTTGCCGCTCCCTGATGGTCGCGTCGACTTGATGGTTGTGGTTTCGAGATACAGTCACTCTGGTTTCGCTATAGCCGTATCCGCAGACCGCCTGAGTTCATTGCAGGACGAGAACGGCGCCGTTGCGCATGGCCTCAATTTCCGCTCGCGTTTCGTCTGCGGCAACACGCCGGTTGGTGTAGACGCGCGTCACGCCAAAGCGCAGGTCGGCAGAAAATCCCCCGGCGCCCAGTACCTTCCACAGGTGTGTCGCGAAGCTTTCGTGGCCATACCAGCACAACTCCCGTTCCTCGATGCCGCCGTCAATCACGTAACGAATAGCGGCTGTGGTGATGGGCGCGCCAATCGATATGGCGGGGTCAATCAACCTTGAGTAAAAGCGGATCACCTGGCTGCCGTCAGTGCTGGTGCCTTCAGGAAAGAGCACCACGGGAACCGGAATGGGCAGTTTAAGGCGTTCGGTCATTTGCTCAGCTACCGACATGGCGCTGGAGAGGCTGCCGCGGTCCACAAAGATGGTTCCGTTGCTGCGCGCGGCCATTCCGAAGAAAAACCAGCCGCCAATCTCGATTTTGGCCACGAAGAAGGAGGGCATGGCCGCCTCAAGGACGAGAATGTCGATGTAACTGAGATGATTGCAGACGACAAGGCCACGGGCGGGTGGCCGGCCTTCAACCTGGTAACGGACGCCGAGGGCATTCAAAACCAGGCGGCTGCTCCATTGCGACCACGCCGCCTTGCGTTCCAGACTAAGCGGCCCTCGCAGGCGTTGGAGCCACATCCTGACAATGCAAAGAATAAGAGCCCAACCCAGCGTCACAGCGCGCCGGAATCTGCGAATCCTCATTGAACCAGCGGAGCCAGGAACCGGTTGCGCGCCGAGCGGGAGAGCAACTTGAGATCGAGCAGCGTGAGGAAATCGATGGTGCCGAACTCGCGGTCCCAAGCCGGCGGAGCGGCGATGCGCGCTCCGATGGCCAAGTAGGTCTTGAGCAGCTTGGGCACCTTCGACGAAGCTGGGTCTTGAGCCGGCAACTGTGATTCTGCCAGAGCCGATGCAACCGGATTCGCCTCTTTGAGGCAGGGCGACGGCTGTGTGTGTGCGCCCTCCTGCTCGATGGGACACGCATAGGCAGCGGTCGGCGCAGTTTCAAACTCCGGTGGAACCCGATAGTGCTCAAGCTGGCGATACATCTGCCAGCCTTCCGCCGGATCCGTTGAGTTCAACGATGAGCAGCCGACCAAATAACGCAGCCCCATGTCGGTAGCATACTGCGCAATCCCCCTCCACAACAATGTCAACACCTCGGGAGTACGGTGCTCTCGGTCGATGGAGGCGCGGCCCAGCTCAAGGATTCCTGCGCGCAGCGGCTCATAGGCGGCAAATCTGAACTCCTGTTCGGAGTAGTAGCCCAGGTTCTGCCCGGCCGTAGTTCCTGACTGCATTCGGTAGGTGCCCACGATGCGCCGCGCTGGATTGACTTCCAGCTTGTCCTCGACCAACAGATGCTCGCAGACGGGATCGAAACGGTCCGTATCCAACCCCGTTTGGTAGGAACTCGTTAACCCCTCGCCCAGTTCGATATTGAAGACCTTGAAGCGAAGCCGGCAGGCGGCATCGCGATCCGCAGCGCTCTCGGCAAGCCGAAGCCGATAACGGCCCACCTCCGCGCGAATACGCTGCTGGGGCGTGGCCTCCGTCAGAGACGGTATAAAAGTGGGAAGGGAGAGCTCCACGAGAGGAGTGGAACCATGTGCGAGTTTCAACGGAACTCTCTGTCGATTGGGCACAATCACTGGCCCAGTATCCGCCCGGAGTTATGAAGGGACTGTCAAGCGCGTGCAAATAGAGTGCGAATTTCTTTTTTAATCTGTAACTCGGCGGTAATGGAGCGTTCTCTTTGATGCTGCACCCTTTGTGCCGGGTATCAAGCCCTGGTGGTTTGCTGCTACGAACTGATGCGGTTGCCGCGAGGGTTAGCAGAGTGCATCCTGGTGCGAGCCAACCACAGCTCCCTGTGAACAAGATAGTTGGTTGAGGCGGTTTGAAAACAAAATCAGCAAGTTAGCCACCGCTTCGCGGTGATGGCAAGTTAGCGGGTTGGCGGGTTCATTTACGGCGCAACTTGCGAAAGCGAGTCAAGCTCCTGCTAACCATCCGTAAGAATGCTTCAGTTGGTATAAATCCGCACGTAGTCCACCACCACCTGCGAGGGAAATACAGTAGTCGCATCGGGGGAGCCGGGCCAGTTGCCTCCAACGGCCAGGTTCAAGATCACAAACTGCGGACCCTGATCGAAGGGCCATGTTCCGGCTTGGCTTCTCGCGTTGAAAGTGGCATAGATGTTGGTGGGGCTGTCGATATAATACTGAATCTGCCCCTGGGTCCAGATCATGCCGTAGGTGTGCCAGGCTGCGGCGGAGAAGCCCGCCGGATGGTATTGAATGCCGCCGTTTAGGCCGGTTCCATGGATGGAACCCTGTACCCAGTCGAAGCCCTCATTCCTGGGATTGCTGCCGTCGATGTGCTCCATCACGTCCAACTCGCCGCAGGCCGGCCAGTCGATGGTGGCGATGTTATTGCCCAGCAGCCAGAAGGCGGGCCACATGCCCTGCGACTCAGGCAGCTGCATTCGCGCCTCAATGCGGCCATACTGAAAGCTGAACAGTCCCTGGGTCTTCATCCGCGCCGAGGTATAGACCGGCGTTCGCGCCGTGGGCTGCTGCGCCACGATATGCAGGTAGCCGTCTGTGCCGACGTAAGCACTTGGGCTCGCCGCACTGCAAGGCGTGTTCGAGGCGCCCCATGCACAGTAGTTCTCAAGCTCGCTGTTGCCGAAGCCGCTGTTCCCCGTATCGAAGGTCCAGACGAGGGGATTGGGTTGGGCGTTAGAGTTTGTAGCGTACGTGAACTCGTCGGACCACACCAGCGTTCCCGAGGGGATGTTGGGCGAATAACTCTGGCTGGCGACGGTGCTGGCTGTAACGCCCGAGGCTGTGGCGATGGCCTTGACCGTCAGGTTCGAGGCCACCAGGAAGGGCGCCTGGTACTGCTGCGAAGAAGTTACCGGCGTGCTGCCGTCGAGGGTGTAGTAAATGGTGGCTCCCTGCGTTGCGGAAGCCAGGCTCACCACAACAGCGCCGTTTTGCACAGGTATTGTGGCGATGGTGGGTGCAGCCGCTTGGTTCTGCGTTTGAGTTCCATCCCCACCGCCGGCGCCTGCGCTGCCGCCGCATCCGCACAGCAAAGCACCCGACAAGATCATCGCTGCCAGCATCGCCGCACCCGTAGGCATTGGGAGTCCCCAGACTTGCGAGGACAAGCGTGAAGCCCATCCAACCGCAACTATCAGAGCACTTCCGGAATCCCGGCGTCAAACTCCAAGAGACAGCATTGACGCCACTGGGAGCCGAAGCCGAAAGATCGCGATTCGCCGGCCGTGCTTATCTCGCGGGAGGTCTTGCACTTCCACCTCGTTCGAGAAGAACGCATATCGAAAAGACGAACGGCCAGAAGAGCCGCTGCCGCCAAGCAGTTGCACACCGGCCGTTCGAGGAGGAATCACATGTTCTGAACTTCGTCTGATTCGATGATACCGGGGAGCGTTGAATTGACCGCAGTTTTAATACCTTATGAATGAATAGCTTAGCTTGGTTTTTGATTGACACCGGAAGAACTTGGGATCGAAGATAGCCGCGGCAGGGGGGAAAGGGTATAGATTATTTGATATTCCTGAACTGAATTCTTGCGAAGGCCGCAAGGCTTTGCGAGCAGCAATGCAAGGAGAAGACATGAAGACGGCAACGCTCGTCGCTTTGGTCTCAAGTGTGCTACAGGTGCTCATGCAGGTGCTCTACCTGTGCCTTGAGGTCTTTCACTTTCAAGTCGACGACTACCATGTCATTCGCGCCCTCGCCATCGTTACCCGCTTGCTCCTCGTCCTGTTCACTGGCAGCATTGCTTACTTCCTCTTCTTCTTCCATAAGAGAATGATTGCCCACGGACCGGCAAGGGCATCGGGAGGCTCCTGGCTCCCACGTTTCTTCAAAAGGTAACCTGGGGTTGGCCGTCAGCAGAGTACCATTTACGGCTGTGGAATGTGCTGGTGGAAGGCTTGCACCAGCCGCTGGCTTGCAGTCTGCTCGACGGCCTGCTGGACGCGGGCGCGCAGTTCCGCGTTGGGAGCGGTGCGGCCGATGGCCTCGATAGCCATCGGAGCTTCGCGCGCATCGCGGACGATTTGGGCGAGAAGAAAGTCGATCGCTTCAGGCAGGCGAGTGAGAGCGATAGCGCTTAATAACACCGAAGCAAACCAAGTATCGGCGCTGGCGTTCAGGCGATGTACGAGCGCGGTCAGCGCCTCGGGTGAGCGCAGTTCGGCCAGAGCAAAGGCTGCCTCCGCAGCCAGGTCGTTGCCTTCTTTCAAAAAGCCGGCAACCAGCGGGATGGCCTGCGCGCCCTCCAGCGATAGGAGAGCGGAGTAAACCGCGCCCAGCACTTCGGGTTCGTCGCTTCCCAGCAGCGTGCGCAGCCGGAGGATGAGCGCGGCGCTCACTCCGCCCGCCCGTGCAATGGCCCGCGCCGCTTCCATGCGTACCGTCTTGTCAATGTCCGTGAGCGGCTCCAGAAGAATCGTCAGCAGATCGGCGTCGGAGATGCCGGGGCAATCGACCAGCGCATGGGCGCATGTGCCGCGCAGGGCCCCCGCCGAGTCCACCGGCGGGCCCCAGCTTGCCTCCATCTGATGATGGCGTAGGCCGCGCAGATAGACGTCTCTTTGGCGGTGTTCCAGCTTGACGAGAGTCTTGGCCAGCTCATTCTTGGCCCAGCACTTCGGATCGGTCTTGGCCGCGTCGACGAAGAAGCGGTCGAAGGCGGCGAGCACGTCAGGCAGCAGCGCGAAGAGCTCCGCTTCAGCGACCAGCTTGGCGGCTTTGGAGACGATGAAGTTGTTGCGATGAGCAAGCGCTCGGCGCAAGTGCTCGATAGTATCGGCTTGCGGCGTGGCGCCGGCCTTCATCAATCCGGCCAGGGCTTCCAACTCCGCCAACTCCTTATCGAAGCCGCGCTGAGCCGGTGATCCCTGAACTGAACGGCTGGCTTTCTTTGCGCTCATGGGCTGCTCCTCTGCGCGGCTCCCTATTAACAAGATAGTTAGATGAGGCGGTTTGTAAACAAAATCAGCAAGTTAGCCACCGCTTCGCGGTGATGGCGAGTTAGCAAGTTGGCGGCAGTTCATTCCGGTCGCAATTTGCAGCATCAAGTCGGGCTGCACAGGACGTCCAGAACGCTTCACACCACAAAATACTTGGCCTGAGGATGATGAACGACGACGCAGTTGGTGCTCTGCTCCGGGTCCAGGAGGAAGCCCTCGGTGAGCCGCACGCCGATATTTTCCTCGGGCTTGAGCAGGCGGAAGATCTTGGCCTGATCTTCAAGATTGGGGCAGGCCGGATAGCCGAACGAGTAACGCGAGCCGCGGTACTTCTGGTGGAAGAGATCGGCGACCAGCGGCGAGTCTTCGTCCGCGATGGCTAGGAACTCACGCGCCTGCTTGTGCGCCAACTCGGCCAGCGCCTCGGCTGTCTCCACCGAAAGCCCGTGCAGATAAAGGTACTTCGTGAAGTCGCCCGCCTCGAAGAGGCACTGCGTGCGGCGGCTGGCTTCGGGGCCGATCGTAACAATAGAGAAGCCGACCACATCGCGCTGGCCTGAAGCGATCGGCTCAAAGAAGTCGGCGATCGACAACCGCCGGCCTTGCGCCTGGCGCGGAAATGTGATGCGCTCCAGTTCGCGCTCGGGGTCCTCGGGATCGAAGACGACCAGATCGTCGCGGTCGCCGGCGCAGGGATAGAAACCGATGATCGACTTGGGCTCGAACCAGCCGGCCGACTTCACCTCTTCTTCAAGCTCGCGCAGAATCGGACGGTATTTCTCTTCGATCAAGCGCAGATAGTCGCCCTGCGCGGCGGTCTTCAATTGCCATTGATTCTTGAAAAGAGCGGTTTCATTCAGGTAGGGAAAGACATCGTCGAGATTGTAATTCCTGAAAACGCGCGGGCCCCAGAAGGGCGGCTTGGGAACGGTCGCAACCCTCTTTACCACCGGCGAACGGCCCTCAGCGGTCAACTGCACCAGGGTCAGTTCTTCCGCTGAGATCTCTCGCTTGACAAAGGCGTTCACCGTCTTGCCTTCGGTCTCCCGCGCTTCGCGGACAGCCGCATCGTCCGAGGTCAGATCGGCCATGGCGTGTAGGCCGGCGAATGCATCCTCGGCGTAGAACACCGGGCCCGAATACTCCCTGCGCAGATCGTCCTCCACGTACTTGCGGGTGAGCGCGGCGCCGCCGCAGACCACGGGTACGGTCATGCCCAATCGCTGCAAATCCTGCAAGACAAACTTCATTTCCAGCGTGGATTTGACCAGAAGCCCGCTCAGGCCAATGGCGTTGGCGCCGTGCTCGCGCGCGGCGTCGATGATCGAGCCGGAGGGCTGCTTGATGCCCATGTTCACAACCCTGTAGCCGTTGTTCGAGAGGATGATGTCCACCAGGTTCTTGCCGATGTCGTGCACATCGCCTTTGACTGTGGCAAGCACCATGATCCCCTTGCCGCCACCGTCCTTCTTCTCCATCTTCGGTTCAAGATAGGCTACCGCGGCCTTCATCACCGCGGCCGAATCGAGCACCGAAGGCAGTTGCATCTTGCGCGCTCCGAAGAGGTCGCCGACGGTCTTCATGCCGTCCAATAAGACAGTGTTAATGAGGTCGAGCGGCGTATAAGTCGTCAACGCGGCTTCCAGCGCCTCTTCAAGCGATTGCTTGTGCTCGCCGAGGCCGATGGTCCGCTCGCCGCGAATGATGAGCTGCTTGAGCTTTTCCTCTGTAGTGAGGTTCTCGGCGGCGACCTCGTCCTCTTGCACCGAGCCCTTGCCCAGGCTGGTGAAGTGCGCCATGTAAGTCTGTAGCGGCTCGCTGCCGGTGCCGCTGCTGTCTTGAAAGATGAGCTTTCGGGCTAACTCGACTTCCTTCTCGGGAATCTTGTAGAGCGGATAAATCTTTGAGTAGTTGACGATGGCCGCGTCGAGCCCGCGATCCACGGCCTCCTTGAGAAAGACGCTGTTGAGCACGCGGCGCGCATAGGCGTTCAGGCCGAAGGAGATGTTGGAGACGCCGAGCACGGTCCGGCAGCGCGGCAACTCCAGCTTGATGCGGCGCACCGCTTCAAGGGTCTCGATGGCCGCCGAACGATACTCTTCCTGGCCGGTCGAGATAGGCAGCGTGAGCGCGTCGAAGATCAGATCCTCGGGGCGCAGGCCGTATTTGTGTACCGCAAGATCGTGAATGCGATGCGCGATGGCCACCTTGCGATCGGCAGTAAGCGCCATGCCCTGCTCGTCGATGGTGAGCGCGATGACCGCCGCTCCATAGCGGCGAGCCATGGGCAGCACCTGGCTGGTGCGCTTCTCGCCGTCTTCGAGATTGATGGAGTTGATGACCGGCTTGCCGGGAATGCGCTTGAGCGCCTCTTCGATGACGTAAGCCTCGGTGGAGTCGACGAGAATCGGCGCACGCACGCGCGTGGCGATCTTTTCGAGCACCGCGTTCATGTAGCCCATCTCATCCTCGCCCACGATGGCGCAGCAGAGGTCGAGCATCTGCGAGCCCTCGCCGACAAGGCGGTTGGCCATGGAGAGAATGCCGTCGTAGTCCTGGGCGCGCACCATGTTACGAAAAGTGTCCAGGCGCGTAGTGGTATTCATCTCCTCGGCGATGACGATGGGCTGCGCGTCGGCTTCAAGCAGCAATGCCGAGTACGCGCTGGCCGCGACCGATTGCGGCTTGACGGAGCGCAGCGCGGGCGTGAGACCCTTGACCGCCTCGGCCACGGCGCGAAGGTGCTCGGGCGTGGTGCCGCAGCAGCCGCCGACAATCTGCACGCCGTATTCGGAGACAAAGCGGCGATGGAAGGCCGCCAGCTCGGCAGGCGTCAGCTTATAGACCGCATGACCACCCTCGTTCTGCGGCAGGCCGGCGTTGGGTTGAACGCTGATGGGCAAGGTCGAGTTCTGGCAGAGAAAGCGGACCGCGTCGTTCATCTCCGCCGGGCCGGTGGCGCAGTTGAGACCGATTATGTCGGGCTGAAGGCTTTCGAGAACAGCGAGGGCCGCGCCGATCTCCGAGCCCAGCAGCATGGTTCCTGTGGCTTCAAGGGTGATTTGCACCTGGAGGGCGACGTTGCGGCCGGTCGAGGGGATGCGGCCTTCGCGGGCATCACGGATCGCATCCTGGCAGGCGGCAAGCGCGATCTTGGCCTGGAGCAAATCCTGGCAGGTCTCGATCAGCAGCACATCCACGCCGCCCTCGACGAGCGCCTCGGCCTGTTCGCGGTAAGCCGCGGCCATGGCGTCGTAACCGATGTGGCCCAGCGAGGGCAGCTTGGTGGTGGGTCCGATGGAACCGGCAACAAAACGTGGCTGCTCCGGCGTCGAGTATTCGTCGGCTACCGCACGCGCCAGCCTTGCCGCGCCCAGATTCAGCTCGCGCGTGCGATCCTGCAAGTCATACTCGGCAAGGACAATTCTCGACGAACCGAAGCTGTCGGTCTCAATCACATCGCAGCCGGCCTCGAGAAACGAGGCGTGAATCGCGCGGATCACATCCGGCCGCGAGAGCACCAGCAGTTCGTTGCACCCCTCCTTGCCCCAGAAATCCTCCGCGTTCAAGTTGTGCTTCTGAACATTGGTGCCCATCGCGCCGTCGAAGACCAGCACGCGCCTATTCAGTTCTGAAAGGAAATCCACCAAAATCGCTCCTGGTCTCGCCGGCCTGCGCTGAAAGCAGGGAAAGCTGCCTATTCTCTAGGATATACGATTGAGGATTTTGCCTTTGGATCGCCAGGTGATGCCCGAGTATAAGCAAAGAAGCGGAGGTCGAGTCGCTAAAAATGTAATTTCAGCATCCGCCGAGACGGCGGATACGGACGATCCGGCAGATTTGGTACACTTCTCTCGGTAAACGATTACTGAACTCCCGCGCGCCTGCTTTTCTTGCTCGTGGGTTTTCGTTAAGCCTCTTCGCCAGGGTCGCCCGTTTTTTCCGCGGGCAGGCGGCCTGGCGCTTGACAAGTGTTGGAGTAAAGCCATTTACTTAGGGGCGAACGTCCGAAGGTTCCGCGGACGAATCGACCTACATTCAGGTGACGTAATGTTCGGATTGGTACCAGCAAACCTCGCAGCCGGCTCGCTCGGCTCCCTGCCCTCATTCCTGGCCTTCAGCACTGAACCGATAGCGCATCTCCGCTCGCTCGACATTGCTGTGATCGCCATTTACTTCTGCATGGTCATCTGGATCGGCTTTTACCTCAAAGGCCGCTCCAACACCAGCGAAGAGTTCTTCATGGCCGGCCGCGAGATGACCGCCTGGATCGCCGGCTTGAGCTTCGTCTCGGCCAACCTAGGCTCGTTGGAGCTGATGGGCTGGGCCGGCTCGGCCTACCAGTACGGCATCCTGGCCACCCACTGGTACTGGATCGGCGCCATCCCCGCCATGCTCTTCCTTGGCCTGGTGATGATGCCTTTCTATTACGTTTGCAAGACGCACTCGGTCCCTGGCTACCTGAACCTCCGCTACGGCGAACATGCTCGCGTATTGGCCGCATCTTTCTTCGCCCTGGAAATGATCCTGATGAGCGGCGTGAACATGTTCGCCATGGCAGTGGTGATGAAGGTCGTTCTGGGCTGGAGCATCACTTTCAGCATTCTGGTCTCTGCCTTCGCGGTGACGCTTTACGTGGCTTTGGGCGGATTGCGGTCAGCGATCTTCAACGAGGTTTTGCAGTTCGTGCTCATCTGGGGCGGCGCTATGCTGGTGCCGATCCTGGGCCTGATTCAGGCCGGCGGTGTGAGCGGCTTGAAGACCCAGATCATCGCCAACATGCACTCCGACAGCTACTTCCACCTGTGGCGCGACACCGGCCATTTTGCCGACAACCCCATGGGCGTGCACTGGACCGGAATCGTATTCGGCCTGGGATTCGCGATCAGCTTCGGCTACTGGACTACAGACTTCCTGGTGGTGCAGCGCGTTTTGGCCGCGCGTAACCTGCGGGCCGCGCGCATGGCTCCCATCATTGGATCGTTCTTCAAGATGGCTGTTCCGTTCATCGTCATCCTGCCCGGTTTACTGGGCTTGGTGGTATTGCAGAACCCCGACGGCAGCCGCCGCCAGCTGGTGGGCGAGGATGTGGTGGCCGCCTGCACCGCCGGAGCAACCACCGCCAAGATCGATGATCCTGCGGCCTGCTCTGGGGCAATGTCCAAGACGAATCTCACCGCCGAAGCGCAGCAGAAGGTGCTCAGTGGAGCTCCAGGCACCGAACTGAGCAGCTACAACCAGGCCCTGCCGCTGATGATGGTCCGCTACCTCGGCCCCGGCCTGCTGGGACTGGGAATCACCGCGCTGATCGCCGGCTTCATGAGCGGCATGGCCGGCAACGTGAGCGCCTTCTCCACCGTGTGGACCTACGACCTCTATAAACCGCTCATCAACAAGAAAGGCACCGACAGCCACTATGTACTGGTGGGCCGGATCTCGATTGTGGCAGGTGTCATCGTCTCCATCTTCGCCGGTTATATCGTGCAGCATGCGCACGGCATCATGGATTACGTGCAGGCGCTCTTCAGCATCTTTATCGCACCACTTCTGGCCACTATTCTCCTGGGCATGTTCTGGAAGCGCGCCAGCAGAATATCGGGCTTTTTGGGTCTGCTGCTCGGAGTTATCTTTTCAGCCAGCCTCTTCGAGTGGGTTCACCTCAACCCGGCCGCGCTGGCCAACGTCGCGCTTTCGGCGGACGCCAAGCCGATGGCCGAGAATGTCTTCCGGGCACTGTGGGCATGCCTTTTCACCGGCGTCGTCATATTTGTGGTGAGCATGTTCACCAAACCCAGGCCGGTGGAGGAGTTGGAGGGGCTGGTCTACGGCGCCACGAAACTGCCAGAGGAAGATCCAGTTCCGTTCTACAAGAACGAGTGGGCGTGGGCCGGCCTGGTCGTCGTCATCTTCGTCGCGCTCAACATCATTTTCTGGTAACTGGAGAGATTCTTATCCGTCACAAAGAGGAAAGGGTAAAAGAGATATGCATGGTTCCGGTATTCCCATCTGGTTTTTCATCGGAGTATTGCTGGTCATCTATGGGGGATTGATCTTTGGCTACGGCATCATTGAATGGCAAACGGGAGTCTATCCGCCCTTAGTGCAATTGACCAACCTGCACACGCCTGTCTGGTGGGGCGGTACGCTGTTTGCTATTGGGTTACTTTATGTAGTCAAGTTTCGCCCAGGGCGCGACGGCCAGTAAGTTTTGTCTGGAGAGCAAGTTCCCGGATGAAGCATTGAAAGCGCGCCATACCGTCATGGCGCGAGTGGCAGTTCAAAATCGAATCCTGTAACGGGAGTTTCGGAGGGTTGACGGCGTTTCCGTCCCCGGCAGGCGCAATGAAGCCGCGCAAGCGGCAAGGATAAAGGGAGCAGAGAACATGGCAGCAAAACGCACGATGACATTTGGAATCGTGGTAGGCAACCGCGGCTTTTTCCCCGGCCATTTGGCCAAGACGGGCCGCGAAGAGATCATCTCCCTTCTGGAGGCAGCCGGCGCGAAGGCGGTGGTGTTGAGCCCGGAGGAGTCGAGGCATGGCGCGGTGGAGACCTACGCTGAGTCGCAGCGCTGCGCCGAGCTGTTCAAGAAGCACGCCGAGGAGATCGACGGCATCATCGTCACGCTGCCCAACTTCGGCGAGGAGCGCGGCATTGTTGACGCCATCCGCCTCTCCGGTCTGAAGGTTCCGGTGCTGGTGCAGGCCACGCCCGACCGCTCGGAAGATATGACCATCGCCGTCCGCCGCGACAGCTTCTGCGGCAAGATGAGCGCCTGCAATAACCTGATGCAGTACGGCATTCCGTATTCGCTGACCACGCTGCACACCGAAACGCTGGGTTCGCCGGAGTTCAAGGCCGATCTCGAGTGGTTTTCCCAGGTCTGCCGCATTGTGAAGGGTCTGAAGAATCTGCGCATCGGCGCCATCGGCGCGCGGCCCACGGCCTTCAACACTGTGCGCTACTCCGAGCGGCTTTATGAGGGGAGCGGCATCTCCATCGAGACCCTCGATCTCTCCGAGGTCTTCGGCCGCATCAATAACATGAAAGACACCGACGACGCCGCGCAGGCCAAGCTGGCAGCGATCAAGAGCTACGTCTCCACCGCTGGAATCCCGGAGGCGGCGCTGCTCAAGATGGCCAAGCTGGGCGCGGTCATCGAAGGCTGGATGAAGCAGACCCACGTTACCGTCAACGCCGTGCAGTGTTGGACCTCGATGGAGGAGTACTTCGGTGTGGTGCCCTGCACCATTATGAGCATGATGAGCAACGAACTGATCCCGTCGGCCTGCGAGGTGGATGTGCCCGGCGTGCTCAGCATGCACATGCTCGCGCTGGCCAGCCAAACGCCCTCTGCGCTGCTCGACTGGAACAATAACTACGGCAGCGACCCCAACAAGTGCGTCTGCTTCCACTGCTCCAACCTGCCCAAGCACTTCTTCGGCCAGGCCCCGACCATGGATTACCAGTCGATTATCGCCGGAACCGTGGGCAAGCTGAATACCTTCGGCACCTGCGTGGGCCGCGTCAAAGCCGGAACCATGACCTACGCCCGCTACTCCACCGACGATCGCCGCGGCGTGATTCGCGGCTACACTGGCCCGGGCAAGTTCACCGACGATCCGCTCGATACATTCGGCGGAGCAGGCGTGGCAGAGATTCCGCAACTTCAGAAGCTGCTCAAGTACATCTGCCGCGAGGGCTTCGAGCACCACGTGGCCGCCAACTTCAGCGATGTCTCGAAGGCCATCCACGAAGCGGCTCGCTACCTGGGCTGGGAGAGCTACCACCACCCCGAAATTGAAGCCTGATGAATCCCGCGGTTGGGCGCTGATTGCCAAGATCGGCGCCCGACAGGTCTTTGGCGCTGAGTCTTTTCGGTGTGACTACAGTTAATGCGCGATCTCCGTAAACTCGAAGATCTCTCCGGTGTCGGCAAAGCGACGCTGGCCGACCTTCAACTCCTTGGTATTCGTTCGATCGACGATCTTGCCGAAGAGAACGGCGCGGAGCTTTACGAGAGGCTCTGCCGCTTGACCGGAGCGCGGCACGATATCTGCTGCCTCGATGTCTTTCACTGCGCGGTCGAGCAGGCGCGCGATCCGCATCTGAGCCGTGAAAAATGTAATTGGTGGTATTGGAGCCGTCTGCGCAAGAGCAGAGAGAAGAAGGGCAAAGATGAGTAAGAGAATTACGAAGAGTCTCATTGCTAACGGAAGCGTCCTGGTCTCCGAGACCGCTTGGAATGCAGAGCTCGAAGCCAAGCACGAGAAGCTCGTCGAGTTTCTCAACGCCAACAAGCTCGCGGGCGTTCTTATCCGCCGCAACGAGAATGTGGCCTGGCTCACGGGCGGGGCGGTGGAGTTGCGCGTGCTGACACCCTGCGAAACCGGCGTGGCCGCGCTGCTGGTGACCGCCGCGGGCAAGCGCTACTACTTCACCACAGAAAATGAAGCGCCGCGCCTGCACGACGAGGAGTTTGGCGCGCTCGACTTTGAGCCGGTGCTCTTTCCCTGGTGGGCAGACGACACCAACGCCTCCGCCGCAAAGCTGGCCGGCGGCCCGCTCGGCTCGGATACTCCCGGCGCGGGCCTGACGCCTGTGAGCCTCGCTCCGCTGCGCCTGGCGCTGAGCGAGACCGAAATTACACGCTACCGCTGGCTGGGCGCAGAGACCGCGGCTGCCACCGTGGAGGCGCTCAACAAGGTCGAGCCCGGAATGAGCGAGTACGATCTTGAGGCCATCACCGCCGCCGCCCTGTTGCGCCGCGGCATTTTGCCCTCGGTTTATCTCTACGCCGTGGACGATCGCATTCTCAAGTACAAGCACGCGGTGGCGCGGGGCGCGCGGCTCAAGCGGTACGCCATGTTGAACCTTTGTTCGCGCAAGTGGGGGCTGGCCATATCCATCACGCGCTTCGTCCACTTCGGCGAGCTGCCGGCGGAGCTTGGCGAGCGCTTTGCGGCTGCGGCCCAGGTGAATGCGGCGCTCTTGAATGCATCCCGCGTGGGCGCAACCTCGGCACAGCTCTTCGCCGTGGCCCAGAAAGCCTATGCGGCGCAGGGATTCCCCGGCGAGGAGCGCTTCCATCACCAGGGCGGACCGACCGGCTATGGTGAGCGCGAGTGGGTGGCCACGCCTGCGGGTACCGAGGTGGTGGTCAACAACCAGGCCTTCGCATGGAACCCCAGCATTCGCGGCGGCAAGGTCGAGGATACGGTGCTCCTGCGTGATGGGGTCATCGAAAACCTGACCGCGACGCCGGAGTTGCCGTTGCTCGCTGCCAAGGTCGTGGGTAGCTCGTATGTCGCGACGGGAGTACTGGTGAAGTAACGGCAGGGGTCAGAGATCAGGGGTCAGGGCCAGTCGACGCTGTACACCGCGAGGATGCGATATGGTCCTGATTCGCAGCTCTGGAATTTTCCGATGCTGTAGTCTTGGCCTCATGTTATCCCAAGTCAGAATCTGATCCCTGACCCCTGTTCTCTGACCCCTGTTCCTATTCGCGCGGCAGCAGCGTCAGCCGCGCGGTCAGCACTACCAGCGCTGCCCAGAGCGTATCGGCGGCTAGCAGATGCGCGACCTGAACCCACAGCGGGGCCAGAAGGAACACATCGAACACACCCAGCATATAGACCGCGGCCAGCAGCAGGAGCACAAGCGCGGAAAGGCCGCGATTGTCCCAGGCAGGCGACCGCCGGGCAGCGCGAACCAGAAGCCAGATGAGGAAGATGCTGGCCACGAAGGCTACGGTGGGGTGGGTCCAGCGCCAGCGCACCAGCCATCCGCTGGTCGAGGAGAAGTCCTGCGCCAGCGCCAGGCCCAGCGAACTGGCAGGAAAGAGCGTGTCGCCGAGGGCGGCCAGCGAGCCGGTGACGCCCACAGACATTACTATGACCACGGTAGCCACGGCACCGAAGGGTGCGGCCAGGTGGACGCTGCCGCGCAGATAACCCTTGTTCCGGCATAGCAGGTGCGCGGTGAGAGTGAGCGCGGCCACCAGCAACAGCGTGTTCGTAAGGTGCAGGGCTAGATAGGCGGGGCGCAGCGGCGACAGGCTCTGCGCCGTGAGGCCCAGCTTGACCAGCAGCGCCCCGAGCGTGGCCTCAATCAACGTAAAGACAACCGAAGCCACGGCAGCTGCGCGGGCGAGATGGCCGCGCACCGTGCCGGCGAAGGTCCACGCCGCGAGGCCCACAACCAGGAAGAACGAGAGGCCGCTGGTGAGACGATGCGTGAACTCGATCATCGTGTTCACGCCGGCCGAGTGCTGCATCACCGTGCCGTTGCACAGCGGCCAGTGGTTGCCGCAGCCGGCTCCAGAGCCTGTGGCGCGGACCAGCGTGCCCCACAGGATTACAGCAATGAAATAGACCAGCACGCCCCAGGCAAAGCGGCGCAGGGCGGGCGATGGAAGGTGTTGGGCTTGTAAGGAATCAGCGGTAGCGGGCATAAAGGCGGGCTCCAGATGGAACCCACCAGTGTAGAACAACAGTCCGCAGATCGTTCCTGTACTGCCCGCTTGTGTGGAGGCAAGCGAGAGCTACTGTCCGCAGTTCCCCTGGTTGGTTACTCCCCCAGCAGCCTCACCACATGGTTCACGATGATCAGATCTTCGGCCGGCGGAATGACGCGTACCGTGACCGGCGAATTTTCGGCGGAGATGACCGCCGGGCCGCGGACGTTGTTGCGCGCCGGGTCGATGACGATGCCCAATGCGCCAAGTCCTGCGCAAATCTCGGCCCGCGAGGCGATGTCGTTTTCGCCGATGCCGCCGGTGAAGACCATCATGTCCAGCCCGTTCAACTCAGCCACAAAGCTGCCTATCCAGCGGGCGATGGTCCAGTTGAACTTGTCCACGGCGAGGCGCGCCTTGGCATTGCCATCGTTGATGGCGTCGCGCAGGTCGCGCATGTCGTTGGAGAGGTTGCTTACGCCCAGCAGGCCGGCCTTCTTGCTGGCCACTGCTTCCAACTGGTCGGCGGCCTCCGAGGCGCTCTTGGCCGTCTCGGCGATCTTGCGCAGGATAAACAGAAGCACGCCGGGATCGATGTCACCCGTGCGCGTGCCGCTGATGATGCCGCCGGTGGGCGTGAGTCCCATCGAGGTGGAGAGGCATTTTCCATTGCGGATCGCGGATATGGATGCGCCATTGCCGAGATGCGCAACAATGAGCTTCTCCGGCACGTTTGGCTGCAGCTGGTAGACGATCGACTCGTAAGAGATTCCGTGCGCCCCGTAGCGGCGCACGCCCATGTCCGAATACTCCTCCGGGATGGGCATGTGCGTGACTACTTCAGGCATGGTGCGGTGGAAGTAGGAGTCCAGGCAGACGAAGTTGGGCACACCGGGAAAGAGGCGCAGCGACTCGCGCATGATGTAGACGGCGATGGGCGTGTGCAGCGGCGCGAAGGCCGTGTAGCGCTCCATCTCGTCAATCAGCTCGGGCGTGATGAGCTGGTTTTCCTGCACTGTGGGACCGCCGCAGACCATGCGATGGCCGATGGCCACCGGAGCGGGAAAGTCGCCGGAGTGGAGCGCGTCGGCCACCAGCTTGAAGGCGACGGCGCGCGTGGGTAGAGACGGGGTTTCGTCGACCAGCTTGTTGCCGCCGGCGTCCTTGATCCAGAACTTGCCGAGATCGGTGCCGATGCCGTCGACCGCGCCCTCGTGGAGCTTGCGGCGTTCGCCGTCGCCGGCTTCATAGACTGAAAACTTGATAGAAGAAGAACCGCTGTTCAAAACCAGGACGGGCAAAGACGCCATGAAGAAACACCTCTTGAGTTAAGGCCGAAGGAATCGGCGGAGTTAGTTTGTGGGATCCCAGGTCTCAAAGGCGAGACCTGGGGCACCCAGGTTAGTTGGCTGGCTGGCTTTTCGGCCAGCGCCAGTCTTTGATTTCGGGCATATCGTCGCCGATTTCGGCCACATAGAGCTTGTGGCGCTGGATGGCCTCGGAGTACCACTGCTCGGCTGTCGCGGCCAGCGGCTTGAGCCGCGCCACGCGCTTGATTGCGTCCAGCGCGAGCTGGAAGCGGTCGATGTTGTTGAGTACGCACATATCGAAGGGCGTAGTGGTGGTGCCCTCCTCCTTGTAGCCCCGCACGTGGATGTTGTCGTGGTTGTGCCGGCGGTAAGTGAGCCGGTGGATGAGCCATGGATAGCCGTGGAAGGCAAAGACGACCGGCACGCCGACGGGGAAGAGCTGATCGAACTCCTCGTCCGGCAGTCCATGCGGATGCTCGCTGGTTGGCTGCAGCGCCATCAGATCCACTACGTTGACCACGCGGATGCGCAGATCGGGAACCCGCTTGCGGAGCAGGCAGACGGCGGCCAGGGTCTCCAGCGTGGGCACATCGCCGCAGCAGGCCATCACCACCTCGGGACCGCCCTCGTCGTTCGAGGCCCATGGCCACACGCCCAGCCCGGTGGTGCAGTGAGCAATGGCCTCATCGATTGTGAGCCACTGTGGCGCGGGCTGCTTGCCGGCCACGATCAGGTTGATGTAATTCCTGGTGCGCAGGCAGTGATCGCCGACCGAAAGAAGCGTGTTGGCGTCAGGCGGCAGATAGATGCGGACCACGTCGGCCTTCTTGTTCATCAGGTGGTCGATAAAGCCGGGATCCTGGTGACTGAAGCCGTTGTGATCCTGCCGCCAGACCAGGGAACTGAGCAGATAATTGAGAGATGCGATGGGCTTGCGCCAGGGAATCCCGCGCGTGACCTTCAGCCACTTGGCGTGCTGATTCACCATCGAGTCGATGATGTGGATGAAGGCTTCGTAACAGTTGAAGAAGCCGTGGCGGCCGGTGAGCAGGTAGCCCTCGAGCCAGCCCTGGCACATGTGCTCGCTGAGCACTTCCACCACGCGGCCGGTCTCCGACAGGTTCTCGTCTACTGGTAGCGTCTCGGCCATCCACTCCTTGCCGGTTCCGGTAATTACGTCCTGTAGGCGGTTTGAAGCCGTCTCGTCGGGTCCGAAGACGCGGAAGTTCCTGTCGTCCAGGTTTGCTTCCATTACGCCATGGAGCAGCTGGCCCAGAACGCGCGTCGATTCAACGTCGGTCTGGCCGCGGCCATCGATGCTTACAGCGAAGTCGCGGAAGTTGGGAACCTTGAGCGGCTTGAGCAGCAGGCCGCCGTTGGAGTGGGCATTCATCCCCATGCGCAGCTTCCCCTTGGGCGCGATCTCCGCCAGATCCTCGCGGAAGTGGCCCTTCTCGTTGAAGAGTTCCTCGGGCTTGTAACTGCGCATCCACTCATCGAGCTGTGCCAAGTGCTCCGGCTTCTCGAAAATCTCAGAGAGCGGCACCTGGTGGGCGCGCCAGGTGCCTTCCACCGGCTTGCCATCCACGAACTTGGGTCCGGTCCAGCCTTTGGGCGTGCGCATGATCAGCATTGGCCAGGCCGGGCGGCCCGTCGAGCCGCCCTCTCGAGCCGCCATTTGAATTGCTGATATGCGGTCAAGCATGGTGTCGAAGACCGCCGCGGCCTGCTGGTGCAACACGGCCGGGTCGTCGCCCTCCAGCGTGAAGGGCTCGTAGCCGTAGCCGCGCATCAGATTCTCAAGCTCCGCATGGGGAATGCGCGCCAGAATGGTGGGGTTGGCGATCTTGTAGCCATTCAGGTGCAGGATGGGCAGAACCGCGCCGTCGGTCAGAGGGTTCAGAAACTTGTTTCCGTGCCAGCTTGTGGCCAGGGGTCCGGTTTCAGCCTCGCCGTCGCCCACCACGCAGGCCACAATCAGGTCGGGATTGTCGAAAGCCGCGCCGTAAGCATGAACCAGCGAGTAGCCCAGCTCCCCGCCCTCGTGAATCGAGCCCGGAGTCTCAGGAGCCACATGGCTGGGAATGCCGTATGGCCAGCTGAACTGGCGGAATAGGCGCTTGATGCCGTCCTTGTTGCGCTCGATGTGGGGATAGATCTCGGAGTAGGAGCCTTCGAGATAGGTGTTCGCCACCAGCCCCGGCCCGCCGTGCCCTGGGCCGATGATATACATCATGTTCAGGTTGCGCTCGCGGATCAGGCGGTTCCAGTGCACATAAAGGAAGTTGAGCCCCGGCGTTGTACCCCAGTGACCCAGCAGGCGCGGCTTCACGTCGTCCAGGGTGAGAGGACGCTCCAACAGCGGGTTGTCTTTCAGGTAGATCTGGCCGACGGAAAGGTAGTTGGCGGCACGCCAGTAGGCGTCCATCTTGGCCAACAGTTCCGGGCTGAGTGGAGCTTCGCTCGGTGTTTCACTTGCCAGTTTCTCGGTCATGTCGCACCTTTCAACGGTTGATTTCCGTGCCACGATAAGCCTAGCAGCCGCCGGTTACGCGACGGGTGATTCGAGTCACAAGCTGATGAGACGATGGCCCATTTTGTGGGACAGTAAAAGCTCGCACTTTGCAGCGGGAATCTGCCACCGGCAGTATGCAAGAACGGCCTTGACATGGACCCAGATTGAGGGGTTCAATCGATTGCTACTGGCCGATGGACGGTTATTTTCAACGAGAGTCCGAGGGGCAAGCGAGCTAGGGAGGTAAAGCGATGAACGGCTTACTCTGGATTGCGCAGTTGGTGCTGGCGGGCGTGTTCTTGTTTACCGGATCCACCAAGCTTTTTGTCTATGAAAAACTTGTGAAAACTTTAGAGAGCCGATCCAAGAGCGGGCGGATCGGGATGTCGCGCGGACAGGCTGCCATGATCGGCCTGCTGGAGATTGCGGGCGGAGTGGGGATCTTGACGCCGGCTGACATTGTCTCCGCTGGCCTGCAATCTCACCTGTTTATCCTGCTTGCGGCCGGCGGGCTTGCGCTGCTGATGGTGGCTGCCGGCATCTATCATCTGCGCCGGCAGGAGTCGGCCGCGCCGGCGGTTTCGCTGTTTCTGTTGGCCGTTTTCGTGGTCTTCGGGCGGTGGCCGCGGTAGGGGCGGCTGGGGGCCGCTCTATTGCAAACTTGAAGAGCGTGCTTTCCCAGGTCCCCAAATGCGAGGGACCAGGGGCACCCGGTTTTGTGCATTCAAGAGCGCGGATATGCTAGAAATAGCGCTTCAACTTGAGGACCTGCGACTCGAAGCCATACCACAGCGCGCTGGCCAGGGCGGTTGTGGCTGCAAGCCGGAAGGCGACCACGGCCAGGTTGCCCGCAGTTCCGTAGCGGTTCATGCACAGGTCGAACCAGCCGAAGTAGACGAAGACCATGATGTGCGTCATATAGAGGCCATAGCTGATGCGGCCGTAGAAGGCGAGCGGCCCGCGGCGCAGTGCGGCGTTGACCGGATTGCGCGCGCCGGTGGAGGCGATCGCGGCCAGTACCGCGCCGGCAAAGCCCACCGACAGCGCCGAATCGAGAAGCGAGGTCCCGCCTGCCACCGTGGCGGCGGCCGCCATGCCGGCCACTATGGCGATCAAACCCATCCACAGCCAAACTCGCCGGCTGAGCATGAGTGTGTAGAGTCCCAGCGCAAGCAAGCTGCCCAGGGCGATGCCATCCAGCTTGATGAAGGTATGGGTGGGAAGTCTCCACATCCAGACCGGATTCAAATGGCGCAGTAGCGGCGACAAGATGAGCGCGGCGACCAGAACGCTGGCCAGCATCCACGGCCGGCGCAACCAGCGCACCAGCGGCGCCCATAGAAGGTAGTACTGCTGTTCGATGGCCAGCGACCAGGTGGGGCCGATGGCCGGGGGCATCGCCGAAGGGGGGAGAAGATTCTGGAAGAAGAAGATATAGGCCAGCCAGGGCGCGGCCTTGATGGCGTCGAGCGGCCTTGGGCCGATGAACCAGTCGGACTGCGCATAACAGACCGCCAGCAACAGCACATAAAGCGGCCAGATGCGCAGCGCCCTGCGACCGTAGAAGTTGCGAAAGTAGCGCGGCTTATCGCGCGAATCGAGCAGAATCGAGGTAATCAGAAAGCCGGAGAGAACAAAGAAGAGATTGACTCCCGCCCATCCCCACAGGCTGGCGGTGTGAACCCATGTGCCCTCAAGCCGCGGATTGCAGTGGTAGGCCACCACCCCCAAAACCGCGAGGCCGCGCAGCCCGTCGAGTTCCGGCAGTGTCTTGGGCAGCCAGGTTGGGCGTTGGATGGGCAAGATAGCGAGCCGGCGTTGTTAGCGGAGTTAGCGGGTCCTTGAGGTGCCCCAGGTCTGGTTTCTCAGACCTGGGATAGCATGGAGTTTCTCAACCTGCGGCCAGTTGCTTGGCCCGTTCGGTGGCGCGCATTACGGCCTTGATGAGGGTTACGCGCAGGCCGCCTTCTTCAAGTTCGAGGATGCCGTCGATGGTGCAGCCGGCGGGCG
>Ga0182014_10001432_pt1 | contig 31773 bp, 22 predicted proteins | sample 612S2DmetaG_FD_120489 | JGI IMG/M metagenome (GOLD analysis project Ga0182014, IMG submission 120489) | Permafrost microbial communities from Stordalen Mire, Sweden - 612S2D metaG | ecosystem: Environmental > Terrestrial > Soil > Wetlands > Permafrost | place: Sweden: Stordalen | collected... | reverse complement strand
TTTTCCGAGTCGGACTTCACGGAGGACCTCAAGAAGTTCGACATTCCAACCTTGATCATCCACGGCGACGACGACCAAATCGTGCCGATCGGCGCCTCGGCGCACACCTCGTCCAAACTCGTCACGCATCCCACGCTGAAGATTTATCCCGGTGCCTCGCACGGCCTCGCTGACACGCACAAAGACCAACTCAACGCCGACCTGCTGGCATTCCTTAAGGCCTAAGGTCGCTTTGCCTCCGCCGCCTGGCGGGTGGCGCCGGTAACGGGGACCGTCAAGAACTTGTGCTGATCCATGTGAACCTATTTGCAGGCGCACTAGTGGCAATGCCTGTAAGCTTATTCTATAAGTGACTTAATTACAGTTACTTAGGACTTGTACTCTTGAGCGTAGTACCCCATTACACTGGGTATGCAACCTTGCGCAAGTACTTTGGCCAGTGCTTTCAATGTCTGCTGGCGACGTCTTTTCTGGTGAAGCTCTGGTGCCAGCACGGTCCCGAACCTCGCGGCCAGACATCCAAGTTGAGCGACCCTGAGTTGGTGCAAAGTCTGGTCTTTCACGTCCTGTGCGGCGTCGGCACGCTGGCAGCCCACGTGCAACAGTTGACCGGCGTGAAGGTTTCCGACAGCGACCTGAGCCAGCGGCGCGCCGCCGCCGGTGTGGGTGTATTCGAGACCATCGTGCGGGCGGCACTGCGCCCGCTGGCCATGCTTGCGGAACACCCCTCAGCCTTTTATCGGAGCTGGCGTCTGGTGGCGATCGACGGCAGTCAGACTAGCGTGAGCAACACCCCGCAGTTGCTCCGCCACCTGAACAAGGCGGCCAGCCGCCGTTTCCAGGCCGCTTTCGCCAAGGTGCCGTTATTCTGGCTGGTCGAACTGGGCACGCACGCTCCCCTGGTGGCGGTAATCGGTCTGCCGGCAGCCGGTAAAGAGTTGGCCGCGTCTAACGGCTCCCAGCTATCAAAATGGCCCCCCCCAACAAGAAGTCCTCCCGGCCAAGGCGGTTTAGCTTACGGGCATTGCGCCTAACGCGGAGCGAATCAGCGTCATAGGTGACTTCAACCAATGGGACCGCGAGAGCCATCCGTTGCGCGCTCGCAGCGATTGCGGGACTTGGGAAGGCTTCGTTCCCGGAGCCAGGACAAGGAGGCGGAAACCTGGACACCTGATCCTTGATACCTGATACCGCACTCGTCACCCCAAACGCCAACTTCCACTTATACATTTGAGCGCGCCCGCATAATGCACGGTGCGGCATTACTGTTCGTGCAAGTTGCATCGACTTTACGTCCCTCAGCACTCACCAAAGGCCACGTCAAAACTGCCTAAGTAGCCTGGAGTGAAGAGGTTAGAGCACCGGGCGTCAGATTGGCCCTCCATTAGCTGGAGGGGAAGGTGCATGAGCACCAAACTCACTTTGTTTGTAATGAGCAGTTCACTAGTGCTGCTTACGCCTGCATTGCTGGCGCAAAACACCTACACTAACACCAATACCCTTCCCCGGACCCAAACTGTGAAATACCAGGCCGCGTTGGAAAATGACCGGTCTTTGGGCGAACAATGCCTCCTTCCGCCTGGTCTGAAGAAGAAATTGAAGCTCACCGCATCGCAGAGAACCGAGTTGACGCCGATCGAGAAAGACTTCGCCAAAACGAGTCAGGAATATCAGGTAGCCAACCAACCCCGGATTGATGCCGCCCAAGAGGCGAATCGGCAAGCCTGCATAACGAAAGACCCGGCACGAATTCAGGCTGCACGCAGCCAGTTGCAACAGGTCTGGGCAGGTCTTCAGCCATACAGAGAGGCAGCGGTCGAGAAAATCAAACCTCTGCTGCTACCGGAGCAAGCCATGGTGCTGCAGGATCCGAAGAACCAATGGCGCGTGAATCATGCGAATGAAGCGAATGATTCGTCGGCGAATTGAATCATAAGTATTACCCAGAAAACATGATGGTGCATACATTGCCATCAAAAACGAAAGATCCGCTATGCATCTGTTATTCTCATCAGTTCTTACCGCTTCCATCTTGATTGGCGGCGAAACGGTGGCGCTTCCCCAGGTAGCGGTGCGAGTGGTGCCCCAGGTCGTGGTTCCCCAGGCGGCGGTGCCCCAGGTGGTGCTTCCCCAAGTGGTGCTTCCCCAAGTGGTGCTTCCCCAAGTGACGTTTCCCCAGGTGGTGACGCCCGCGATGGTGGTGCCGTATCCGTTTTTCGGCAGTTTCTACTATAATGATAGACCGAGCGATGTGTATGCTTATGGCCGTCGCGGTTACGAAAGTCGCGAGCAGGCGCACCGTGGTGACCGCGGGGCCAGGGGAGGAAGACGATGAACCGCACACCTCATTGGACAAGACATTTCTGATAACTTTATGAGACTTTTGAGCCAATTGACACGTTTTGCCGGCCCTTTGACCATCGCGCTGTGGGCGGGCGCATGGGGTGTTCCGTTCGTGAACCTTTATGCGGCGGACCCGAATGAAGCACCACAGAAACCAGTGGTCGCGCAACGCTTGTTCGCGTCACCGGATGAGGCTGTAAGGGCATTGCAGGCAGCCGCCGAAGCCAAAGACAAAGCGGCCTGGCGCGAGATTTTTGGCTCGGAGTTCGACAGAGTTATGACTGGCGACAAAGTGCAGGACGCGGACAATGCGCAAATGTTCGCCGCCGTCCTGGCGCAAGGCTGCCAGCCAGTGAAAGATGGAGAGAACAAAATCACCCTTGAGATTGGAACTAACAACTACCCGATGGCGATTCCGCTGGTGAAGGCAGATGGGCAATGGCATTTCGACACGGCGGCAGGCGAGGAGGAACTCATCAACCGGCACATCGGGCAGGACGAACTCAACGCCATCGGCGTTTGCCGGGCTTACGTGACCGCGCAACGGCAGTACGCCAGCGCGAATCCGGACGCGGGCGGAGGAACAAAGTACGCGCAGAAGTTCAAGAGCACGCCCGGAAAGAAAGATGGCCTCTACTGGGTGTCGGCGCAGAACGAACCGGCCAGCCCATTCGGGGCTTTGGTGGCGGAGGCTCATGCCGAGGGTTATGGCACGAATAAGGCCACGAACCTGCATTCGTTTCACGGCTATTATTTCAGAATTCTGACCCGGCAAGGCAACGCTGCGCCAGGCGAGGAAAGGGATTACCTGAGTCACGGAGACTTGACGGGGGGATTTGCGCTGGTGGCCTATCCTGAGCTTTGGGACCAGTCGGGCATCATGACATTTATCGTCAATCAGGATGGCAAAATCTATCAGCAGGATCTTGGTGCAAAGACTCTCCAGGTTGCGGGGGCGATGAAGGAATACAATCCGGATAATCAATGGACGCTGGCGCAGGATGAGGGAGTATTGAGCGCGGTGTCCGAGAAATGATGTCGGCTATGAAATTCATTTCCAGCAAACTCGCCATGCCTCGTGGGTTGGGGCTTTTGGTCAGCGTCGCCGTGTTGTGGGCAAGCGTGGTCTATACTCAGGCGCAATTGCCATTTGCGCCGCCGACGAGCCCAATGGCGCAAGGCAATGCTCTGAATCTTCTGCTCAACCAGGTGAACTGGTTTCAAAACGCGGCGAGGAGCGGCTCATCCTACCCCGATGGCGGATATGGCCTGTTGGTGCATCAGTTTCAGGCAGTGCGCGATCAGTATAACGGATTTAAGAGCACTTTAACCCCGCAGCAGTTGGCCTCCAGCACCAACCAACTGGCCGAGCTGGACGCCGGCTTGGACATCATTCAGAAGGCCTTCACTAACTATCAGACCGCGGTGGCTAATGGACAGTCCAGCAATACCGTTTCTGCCAACCTGCGCCAGGTGCTGAATAAAGCCATCCAGGTCTGGACCCACAAATTGAAGCAGGACCGCCGTCAATTGCGGGTCGGCTGATGATCTGCGTCCGGTCGGCGGAATAACCAACAACAGGTTCCCTATAGCTTGTTGTTGCTTAGGGCGACATTACGATCAGGGGCAGCGCGGTTCAATAACTTCCGGCGTCAGCTTCGGTAGTGACCGGACGACGATTTCACTTCGCCGGCTCAATATTCCGGGGATCATCGAATTTGGGATTGTTGACGAGGGTGCTGACCAGGTATGCCGCCATCTCCTTTTCTGGATAGGCCGAAGCATTAGTTCCCCCTCGTAAGTGTCACGGGTCGAATCAAAACCAGCGTAAGGATCGGAGTATTCCTGGGAATCACGGTTGTTGTATGCCTGGCGGATCTCCTGGTTTGGACGGATGGGTCTTATCGGTCCTTTGGTGAGGGCGTGTGAGTGCTCCAAAGGGGAATGCCGAGGAAGCGGAAACGCACGCTCGGACCGGAATAGTGTGTCGCTTCTTTGCGAAAGAGGCCCGTGCCCAGAACATGAATCGATGCCTGCCCGGGACCCGTGGTGCGGCGGAAGAGCAGGCCAAATGGAAGCACGTGAACCGAGTGGCCGCCCACTCCATCTATCGTAACGCTCGCGCCTAACCCCCAAAAAACACTCGTGCGCGCGATGATTCTGTCGGGCGATTGCGGCAACCGCGCCGAACACTGGCTCGCGAGCACACCCCACGGAAGCAAGGTTGTCTTCGTGATTCCTCGGCGAGCCTCGGATTCGTGCCGGGCGACTAAACCGCCACCCAGCTCCCATTTATCGAAAGAGGTGGTGCGGCGCGATTCCGCAATCATGCCGAGAAGAAAACTATCGGCAGCGCCCACACTATTCCGGTCATGCCGCGAGAGCAGGCCACCGAGCGACCGAGTGACGGCGTAGTCCCCGTCCTTTTGCCAGGACCAGATCGGATTAAAGCGACGAAGAGGGCTGTTGGCAGCGGCGCGGACGGCGTCTTCGGGTGGTTCGGCAAAAGTGACCTCACGGAGACAAGTCTCCGAATTCGGAGCTGTCTTGCGGTTATCGGTTTCGAGCAGAATCACGCGCTTGCCGTCACGCAAGATGAATCCAGCCCGCCCGTTGGGGCACTCCCATTCGATGCGATTGCCACTATTCTTGGTGATCGAGGCTTGATGGGCGGCTTGGCGTTCCTTGACCCAACCGACGACGTAGCGTCCGGCAGCATTGGTGGAATCCCAGGAGGAAGCCCAGAGCAGCAGCCGGTGCCCACCCGAGCCCGCAAACAATGCCACGTGGTCACCATTCCAACCCCGCGCCAGCTCCAGGCCGTGGTTCAAGTTCTTAAATTGGCAGCCAAAGAGGATGGCCATGCCGGCTTCGCCCACACTGTCGAGGCTGACTTGCTTCCAATCTCCGGGCAAGGTCTCGGGCAGATTGATCTGTACCGGGAGGTCGCGCCACTCCCAGCATTTCTTCGGATGCATCACCTGCGCGCTGCTCACCGGCGGATGACTATAAATATAATCCAAACCGTCCAGACCCCACTGCCGCATCACTTCGGTGCAGAAGGTGTAACCGAACGAGTAAGGCATGGCTTCCGTTCGAGCTAACGTCTCCGGCACGCCTTCGACCAAGGCATCCGAACTTTTCCAGGCCTCACTGAGCACGTAGTTCAAAACCAACTCCCCCAGGTCCGAATGGATCAAGTTCCAGAGGAGAAAATACCTGCTCGGCGCCCCGTGCCCCAACTGAGCAGGGATAACCTCGATCATTTCACGAGTCGCGGAACCCTCGGTCACGAAATCATGAGCGGTGCCCCGGTCGGTGGACACCTTGAAATCACGATCTTGGGGGTCGTCGATCGGCCAATACTGGTCCTCCAGCGCATGGGTGAATTCGTGGGCCAATACGATGTTGTCGATCTCGGAGGAGTTCTCCTCCAGCTTCTTCTCGGCCGCCTTTTTAGCCACGTTTGTGGCTCCACTCGAAAATGAAGGGATGCACATCTCCTGGGCTTCGCTGTCATAAAGGCCCGCGACTTGATCCACCAAGAAGTCCGCATAAGCGGCCTTGAGGTCGGTCTGGAGCGGGACCATGTCCAGCCAAGCGAGGAGTTCTTCATAACTGCGGAGCTTGGGGCCCGGGAATTCCAGATCCAGTTCGCGATCAGAGATGGCTCGAAGTTCCTTTTCCGAAACTTTATAGACCGGAACCTCGTGCACGAACTTCTTCCCGCGAAGGGTCTCCACTTCCGTTCGGATGTCTTCGAAATTCCGAGCGCTCCGGACTTTGTCTTGATTGAATTGGTCAGAGCCGGCAGTGGCTGAGGCCACGCCGGTTAACAACACGGCTATGGCCGGGATGCGAATCATGCAGGAATGGTAACAGAATATTGGCGTCATTGCAGCGTGGCTCAATTGCACCCGGGAATTCGTCTGGTCGTGACCGGATGATTCGCTCACACCCGCTTCATGCCAAAACTCGGATACGGTGAAGCAACTCCAGTACAACAAAAAAGCCGGAATTCTATCCGGCCTCTTTGACACACGATACACTGAGAACAACTTCAAATCGTATCGACGCCATCAACATACCAGACGGCCTGTCCCCTGCATGTCACCAGTTGTGGGGACAGGCAGCCCATCCTCATGATAACCGGGCATGGAAAAAGGCGCGGTCCCGATAGCCCGGTTGACGCCGTCTTGAATAAACCTTTCGACTTAGACCAACTTTGAATGGCAATCGCGCAACTGATAATTGACAGGATCGCTCCGAGGCTGTTTCATCCCGGCGCCGAAATGCCTAAAGCAATCAAAGATGAGTTCACGGATTTGCCGCTTTCCCGACAACGCAAATACCAGCTACGAATGGAGCGGGATGGGCGGTGCATTATCTGTGGTGAACCGGCGGTGGGATCGTTGACCTGTTTGAAGCACATGGTCCAGAACCGGGAGAGAGCGAGGAGAGTAATCGAAGCAACAAGCCGTTTCAAGGGAGCGCGCAGTTACAGGCTGGAGCAGGAAATGAAATTGGCCCGGCGACAGCATCAGAAGAAGTGAGCAGGATCGCCTTCCTCATCTCCTGACTCTTTTTTAGCTGGCGGGGTGGGAATGTTCGAGGGCAGGAATGTTTGGGTGTGCTGGGGGGCCAAACAAAACGGGCTGACATGAACTTCTGCAACTAACTTCCGTCAACTACTGCGTCCATGTCAGCCAAAGCAACATCGCCCAGGTTTGCAGAATGTCAAATTCGCCTGAAGATCATTGTCTCCAGGCGACCCGACACCTCAACGCTCATCCAGAACCCGCATCGCTAAAAGACAGGGACAATCTCAATCTTCCCGCCAGCTTCAACGACCACATCTTCCCCCTTCGCCCATATTTGATCGTTCAGCAACAGCTTGAACATCATTTTGCCCTGGGCCTGGTTAGTTGACCAAACCCACGCCGATCCACCAATGCAGTTTAGCGGAAGCCCCTTCTCCCAACTCAGTCCGGCACCCTGACCGCGAATGAATATTGAATTCCCCAATCCCACGTCGATCCGGGCCTCCACCACCGTCATCCGTTCGGTGGGCGACAGGGTTTCATTGCGTTGGCCCTCGATGGACTTTGGTTTTGTTGCCGCCTGCTTTACTGCGGCCTCGGACAGTCGATAACCAAGCAGAGTTCCCTCGAATGTTTGCAGCCTATTCGCGCCATTTCCGGCCTGTTTCTTGACTCGGTTCGTTCGATTCGCTTTTGTTTTAATGCTCATAAATCTTCTTTGTTCACGTTTGGGAGCAGAGAGAATAGCACGCATTGGACAGGCAATCAAACTGGGTGGGCAACAAATCGGTTACGAACAGGAAACAACAATGAGACGGGCTCGGCCTTACCGCTTCAGAATTCCTGCCACAATTGACCGAAAACGGGCTTTTATCGTGCGCCTGGACGTACCCTCGGACATATGCAGGATCGGGGAGCGGACCACGTCAATTCAAATGCTCAGTCGTCTCCGGGCTCTTTTTTTAGCTGCTGGCGTGGGGCTGCGCATGAATGGATTTCTTTGTTCCTCAATGATGCGGTGGTAAGGAAGGTTTAGATCTGTCTCTTGCCTCAACGCAGGCCCCAGCAGCCGGTTGCCAGCCTATGCGCGGGGTCTGGCGCGGAGCGATTCTCAAAAACGCCAGGCAAAAGACAATTGAAACACAAACCCAAGGAATTAGAATGTCTGCCATAGGACCAAATATCGCTCCATAGAGAGGCACGGCCAACTAGGCAGAACCTTGGAATTCGTTAACGAGAAGAGCGGATCGAAAGAGGATCGTCTGGGTGGCCACGGGCTGATCGCCCCGCCAGACTCGGTCCTTTGCGTGCCTTTGCGTGAAGCGAGATTCCTGTTGACGTACTGTTATTATCTGGTATATACAGTAATATCAGTGGTGAACGCACGTAAATCCTGGTTGATCGGTCCGATCTCGCCCGCCGCCGGCGGAGCGCTTTACCAACAGATCGTTGACCGCCTGAAACGCGAGGTCAGCGAGGGGCGCCTTAAGCCCGGCGCGGCGCTGCCCTCCTTCCGCCTGCTCGCGGAGGAGTTGCTCGTCAGCGTCATCACCGTCAAGCGCGCTTACGAGGAACTGGAGCGCGAAGGCATTATCTTCCGCCGCCAGGGGCTCGGCACGTTTGTTTCCGAACAGGGCGACGACCGCAGCCGGGAGACGAAACTCGCCGCCGCGAGAGATTTGCTCCGCGAAGGTTTCCGCGAAGCTGCCGAAGCCGGATTGAAACCCAGCGAACTTGCCGACCTTGCCCGTGAAATCCTGAGGAACAAAAGGTGATATGAACAACGCCATTGAAATCCGCGGACTCGTCAAAAAATATCCTCGCTTCCAGCTCGGCCCGCTGGATCTGACCGTGCCGCGCGGCGCGATCTACGGCCTTATCGGCCCGAACGGTGCGGGCAAGACCACCGCCATTGACCTCATTTTTGGCATGGGCAAAAACGATGCCGGGCAAATCCGAGTGCTTGGCCTTGACCACCGCGCGGACGAAGTTGCTCTCAAAGGCCGCGCCGCTTACGTCAGTCCCGAATTGAATTTCCAGGTATGGGGCAAAGTCGGCAAAGCCATCCGGTTCGTGCGCGGCTTCTATCCCGGCTGGGACGATGCCTACTGCGCGGCCCTGATGAAGGCGTTTCACTTAAGTGACAGCGATAGGGTTGCCACGCTCTCATTCGGCGCGAGAACCAAGTTGAGCCTGCTGCTGGCGCTGGCCCGCCGGCCGGAGGTTTTGATTCTCGACGAACCGACCACCGGGCTCGACGCCGTCTCCCGGCAGCAGGCCTTCGGCGAACTGCTCAAGGCCGTCGAGGATGGCGAGCGCACCGTGCTGATTTCGTCGCACGGTTTAAGCGATATCGAACGCTTTGCCGACCATGTGGGCATGATCAAGAACGGGAAGCTTCTCCTCGAAGGCCGCACCGACGAAGTCGTGGATCGCTACCGCCTGGTGGAATTCTTCACCCGCAACGGCACGACCTTCCAAACCCCTGAACCCGAGGGCCTCATCATCTTGAAGCGGAACGAGGACCGCTGGCGCGCGCTGCTCGACCAAAAGAGCGCCGCGCAGGAATGGCTGCAAGCGCACGGCGCGCAGCAAATCTCGCTCACCCCCGTGACGCTGGAAGAGCTATTCGTGGCGCTGGTCAAGGAAGAGGAGGCCGAATGAAACGGCTGATGCTCGATTACTTTCGCCGCTGGGCATGGGTGCTGGCGTTGGTCGGAGTGTTCGAATTCAGGTTTGGCCGGTCCATAGCCGACCGCCCGGACGATCCCTTTGAGTTTTGGGGCATGATGCTGGCTGGGTGGGCGGGCGCGGTCTTGCTTTCGTTTGATTTGCGGCGCGGAGTCGTTCGCGCCATCGCGCCTTTGCCGCTGACGCCCAGACAAATCGGCCTCAGTTGGTGGATTGCTACCGTCCCCTTCCCCACAATCACGTTGGCAGCGCTGCTGTTTGCGGGCGCGGGTGAGTTTTCCCATTTTCACCCCACCAAGGTTTTTCCTGCGGGCCGGCTGGCGTGGGCGAGCATCTTTAACCTGATGTGGCTGGGAGCAACATTCACCGCTGTTTTCAGTGCCACGCGCCGCTCCAACAGGAACTCGCGGGCTTCCGCGGCCACCGGCGTCTTTAGCCTGTTGTCGGTCATCATGATCATTCCCGGCATGATGTTTTTTCAGGATGCATCGAAACACCCCTTCAAATGTGCCCTCTTGCTGGGGATTGGCGGATTATTGACCGTCGTGAGCTGGTTTTGGGCCGAGCAATTCAACCTGGGCGGAGCCGGGCCGTTTAACCCGGGCCGCGCCGGCATTCGCCTCACTCCCCTGCCATCCGCAGCCCCGAGCACCTCTCACCGCCCACCGGAGGGCTTTGGTGGGATTCCGTTCCTGATCAGCACGACTCTTGTGCGCATCTTCTTGTGGGTCGCGGCCATGATCGCGCTGATGGCGCTGCTCCAGCAGTGGCACAGCCAGGCGATGCCGCCGCATTTAGCCATCGTGATGTTTGCGGGGATGGCGAGTTTTATGTCCTGTGGGTTTATTATTGTCTTCCAGTTCCTGCCCGTTCTGCGGCAACTGCGCTATTTGCGGACGCTGCCCACTTCCGCAACCCGCCTCGCCGCGGTGATGCTCTCAATCGTGATTCTGCCGCTCATCGCACTGGGCGCGGTGGTGGCTGGAGGCGCCGGGGTGGCCTTGGGAACTCCAGCCGGCCTCACCGTTTTGAAAAGCTACACGTTTATCCTGGCGCCGGCCTCGTTGTGTGTCTTTTTCGCCGTTTGGCGGGGCGACGGAATACAGGCTTACGTGTTGCTGGGCGTCACCCTATTCGGCCTCCAACAAGTGCAACTCCGGTTGCAGACGGCTTTCCATTATCTGGAACTCCCCTTTAGTCTGTGCGGTCCCATCGCGGCGATATGTATCCTGTTGGCATTTTGGCTTACCCGCTGCGCGCTTATGCGCAGCAGCCGCGCCTACCGCGTCCAGGCAAACCCCTTCGGCAATATCGCGTTGGGCATGGGCCAGTGATCCCGAGTCGCTTTCATCGCATCCTTGTTGAGTATGAAACTCTACTTCTCGAAATCACAGGTTCCGGAACTTGCGGGATTGACGCGTCTACGACGGAGGCTGGTTTATCAATGCGGCTTGGAGGCCCTTCTGACTGAGCAGCCCTCAATGATTTGGGTTTGTACACTCTGGCTTTTTGGGGGCCTGCTCAGCGGGGCGCTGGCTGGTTGGATGACGGTCAACCGGAACGGTCTCTCTGATTCGGTCGGGTGGGAGAAGAAACTGCTGGTCGTGTCAGCCTGTGGCGTCGCTGGAGCGATGATCGGCGCCTTCATCGGAGTGCAATTCCTCACCGCACGGTTGCGCCCGTATTTCCGGCGGGTCCTTGAAGAGCGCAAGGACGAGATTGCACAATTCACCTAGCGGGGAACGGGTCGTAATCTAACCTCACGTACCGCACGATCCAAGGAACGCTTAGCCTCCAGGAGCCCTCCAGCCGAGTGACGCGATTGCCTCCTGGATTGCTTTCCGTCCTTCCGGCCTCCGGATTTTGGGAAACTCTCTGCCCCCCTCGCCTCCGGCCCGGCACTGAAAGCCAGATGCAAGCGCGATGCAGGCGCGATGCTAGCGTGTTGCTAGCGTGTTGATACCGTATTCTCTTCGTATTCCCTTCGTGTTCTCTTCGTATTCTCTTCGTATTCTTATCCATTTCCTCCGTCGGCTCGGTTCTCACGCTGGCCACCTGCCGGGCTTCACCGGATCGGGACCAGGGCATTGGTCAAGTGCATCTGGGCTCGGTCTTCCCAACCGTCCACTACCTGCCACGTGCGAATAAACACGCGCGTATTCGGCGGCGGCATGCCGAACTTCTTAATGTACAAACGGGTGATGTCGCTCCAACCGTTAACGGGGGTCGGCAGCAACCCGATAAAGCGGTAGTCGCCGCAATAGGTTCGGCCTGCCTTCCACGGCGGCGAGGCAAATACCATGATGTCCGCGCTGGGAGTTCCCTTCACGATGAGCTTGAGGGTCGGGCCACGGCGGGTGCCGTTGATCTGGAGGGTTACCTGCGGGTTCACGCCGAACTTCGGTTCCGGCGGTGGGTCGGTTCGCGGCTCCCGGCCTAACAGTGCCAGCACCGTGTTGATGGCTCTAAAAATCTGGTGGCCGCGCAATCGGTAAAAACGCCCCTTCCGAACCAGCCTGGGGTGATACTCGGCCAGCCGCCTCCAGGCGATCCGTTGGTCCTCCGTCAGTCGCTCGTTCCACCCCTTGGAGAACTGAGTCATGGTCTGCTGCGTGCGCAGTTGCGCCGCGGTGTGGCGTTTCCTGCCGTCCCTGCCGCCACCCTGCTTGCTCCCCGAATGATCGCGCTTATTCATATGCAGCTTGCGGCCGACGCCGCCACTGCCGTCTTCGTTAACCGCCCTGGGAGTGGTGGTCAACAAATTAACTCTTCTGTCATCCGCGAATTACGCGAATTGACGCGAATTACGGCGCTGCGGAGGGGAGGCCGGTCTTTGTGGTTCCTGATGGCAGTTGTCGATTCGCGTCAATTGGCGCAGTTGGCGGACAGGACCGGCAAAGGTGTAGCCATGTCAGAGCCGCCACACTAGATTGCCGGCATGTCGAAACGAGCACAGCTTCCCGTGGCGCTGACCGTCGCCGGCTCGGATAGCGGCGGGGGGGCGGGCATCCAGGCGGACTTGAAGACGTTCGCCGCGCTGGGCGTGCATGGCACGAGCGCGATCACGTGCATCACGGCGCAGAACCCGGAGGGGGTGCGCGGCATCCAGGCGTGCAGCGTGAGAATCGTGCGGCAGCAGATTGAGGCGGTGTTCGAGGAGTTGCCGCCGGCGGCGGTGAAGACCGGGATGCTTTATTCGGCGCCGATCATTTGGGTGGTGGCGGCGCTATTACGCCGGCGTCAGGGGCTGCCGCTGGTGGTGGATCCGGTAATGGTCTCGACCAGCGGCGCACAGTTGCTTAAGCCGGCGGCGGTCAGGGTTCTGCGCAAGGATCTGTTGCCTTTGGCCACACTGGTGACGCCCAATCTGGACGAAGCGGAGATTCTGGTCGGGGCGAAGCTGACCTCCGTGACCGACCTCCGCGCGGCGGCCCGGACGCTGTATCAGCAGTTCGGTTGCGCGGCTTTGGTCAAGGGCGGGCACCTCAGGGGGCTGAAGGATGCAGTGGACATCTTCTACGATGGGCGGCAGGAGTTGCTGCTCAGCGCCCCGTTTATCCGGGGGGTGAGCACGCACGGCACGGGTTGCACGTATTCGGCGGCGATTGCCGGGCACCTGGCGCGGGGATGCACGTTGCCGCGCGCCGTGCAAGCGGCCAAGGAATACATCACTCAGGCCATCGCGCAGAGCCGGACCGCCGCGGGCCATAGCGTCCTCAACTGGTAGTAGGGTGGGGGGATCGAGTGCGGCATGGGGCATCTGGCCCGCGTGGGCAGGGTCGAGGGCGAGACGCCCTCCTGACAGGCGAGACGCCTGCCCCACTATCGGAACAGGTCCTGCTTTTTTCTTGAGCAATCCAGCCCTTGGTGGGGTATAATCAGCGTGAAGTTGAACAAATTATGAAAATACTAAGACCATTCCTTGTGGCCGTGCTGTTCGTTTCCATTTGCGCGGCAGCTACAAGCGCCAGCGCTGGTGATACGAACAATGTGAAACTTAAGCCTTACACGCTTAAGACTTGTATCGTATCCGGAGACAAACTCGGCGAAATGGGCGACCCATTTGTCTATGCCTATAAGGGGCGTGAGATCAAGTTCTGCTGCAAGGGTTGCCTGAAGGACTTCAACAAGGAGCCGGCCAAGTATATCAAGAAGATCGAAGAGGCCGAAGCCAAGGCCAAGAAGGACAAAGCGTAGCCGCTGCCGGGCCAGGCAACCGCTGCCAAGCACGCATGAAACTGCTGCTGGCCATTCTCTTCAGCGTGACGCTGGTCTGGGCGCAATGCGTCCCGGCCGCCTGCGCGGAAGCCGCGCCGGCAGCAGCGGGCGGGTCCGGTTGCTCGTGCTGTCATTGCGGCAGCGCAGATTGCTGCATGGGCAAGACGACGCAGCGCCCACAGCCGATGCCGGCCGCGCCGGCTCCCCGGGGATCGCAGTCGAGCCACCTGCTGCTGGTTGCCCCGGCAGCCCTAGCGTTTCTGCTGCCCCAAGCCCCTGATCTTACATTCTCTCCTGAGGCTCCAGCACATCCTCGTGCGGCAGCCCTCCCTCTTTATCAGCAGAACTGCACGTTGCTGATCTGATTCTCTAGCTTCTACGCCCGTGGTGTGTACCGTGCAGACGCATTACGGACGCTTTCTGCCTTGGCTGCGCTCAATGAATTCCCTTAGTTATGAAGACCTATCTGATTTTGATTTTGCTCGTGCTGTTGGCCGGCTGCAAGGGCACGCCCACCCCGGGCGAGAAGGAAGCGCGGCGCCAGGTCCAGGCGGTCGCCGGCACGTACCGGCCGGAAGGCCGCAAGCCCGAGCTGCCGGTGCTGACCGGCCAGTCAAGCCTCAGCAATTTCCTCACCTATGCGCTGCTGAACCAGCCGCAGGTCGAGGCGGCCTATTTTGACTGGCTAGCCTCCGTAGAAGGCATCACCGTGGCGCGCTCGCTGCCGGACCCTCAACTGACTTTCCAGATGGACATTCAAGAGGTCGTCACTTCGCTCATGCCGGGCTTGATGATGAGTTTCCCGGGCTTTGGCAAGCTGCGGGCTGCCGGGGCCGTGGCCGCCGCCGGAAGCCAGGTGCAGTACTATGCGTTTAGATCCGCTTCCTTGCAGAGCGCTTACGCCGTGCAGAGCGCATACTATCGGCTTTATTTCCTGGACGAGAGAATCCGCGTCAACCGGGACACTCTCACCTTGCTCACCGACCTGGCGAAACTCGCCCGGGCACAGAACGAGGTTGGCAAAGCGACGCTGCAGGATGTCCTGCGCGCCCAAATCGAGCAGGACCGGGTGGAAACCGAAATCGCCAACCTCGAGGATTCGCGCGCCGCGCTGCTGGCTCAGTTCAAAGCCGCCCTGGGCCTCGGGGCCGACCAACCCACGCCACCGGTGCCGCAGCGCTTTGAGTCCACGCCGCTGGATTTGACCTTAGAGAAAGTGCTCGAAATGGCTTTGGCGCAGAACACGCGCCTCAAGGGCATGGAGGCCGACGTGCATGTCGCGGAGGCCGCCATCGCCCAGGCCTACAAGGCACGGATGCCCGATGCCAGCGTGGGGCTGATGGCGGATGTGAAGATGAACCCGGTGCTCTATCGTCCTTGGGGCACGGTCTCGATCCCCCTTTGGCGCGACAAGCTGGAGGCGGAAGTCGCCCAGGCCCAGGCCAACAAACGCGCGGGCGAGGCGCGTCTCTCCGCGGAGCAGATCGCGCTGGTGGCTGCAGTCGCCGAAAAAGCTTTCCTGTATCGCGAGGCGACCCGCACCCTGCAACTGCTGCAAGACCAGTTGCTCCCCAAACAGCGCTCCTCCCTGGAAGTGGCCCGCTCCGCCTACCTCGCCAGCCAGACCGACTTCTTCAACCTTACGGATACCGAACAGACCCTGTTGCGCTTTGGCCTCAATGAGGTCGAGGCGCGCACCCAACGCGAGCTTTCCCTCGCCGAACTCTCGCTCATCATCCAGGGCATGCCGCCGCTCGGCATGGGGACGGGCGCGATTGCCACGCCGGGCGCGGCCCCGACCGGGGCAATGGGCGCGAGTGGAGGGGGCATGTTGCCCGGCGGTTCGACGTCGGCCAAGAAGACCAACGGAGGAATGTGAATTATGAAGCAGTTAAGCAAGCTCAGCAGACTCATTGGACACTTCGTGCTAACGCGGCTCCGCCAGAGAGGATGCGCTGCGCGAAGCGCTTTGGAAGGATGGGCGGCCTGTTCCCCCTCACCCCGGCCCTCTCCCCCAGGGAGAGGGAGAGACGAAGCCAGTCTCTCGACATTACGTGGCGCGCAAGCCTTGTGGAAGCGCTGCCAAATGTTCTCCCTCTCCCCGGGGGAGAGGGCCGGGGTGAAGGGGAAGGCGACGTTCGACCGACCGCGAAAGGCGATGTATCGAAGCGTTCTTGCCGGCACGCTAATGCTGGCACTCGCGGGCGGCGCAGCTTTCCTTCTGACCGGTTGCGGCAACAACCATAGCTCTGCTGCCGGTGGCAAAGAGGAACAGCTCTACACATGCGGGATGCACCCGCAGGTGATCGAGCACAAGCCCGGCAACTGCCCGATTTGCGGCATGAAGCTCACGCCCGTCCGCAAGGAGGCTGCTGCCAAAGCCTCCCGGGCCGAGCGCAAAGCAACACATTACAAGTCCACCATGAACCCGGGCGAAGTCAGCCCTGGCCCGGCCAAGGACAGCATGGGGATGGACATGGTGCCGGTGTATGAAGACGAAGCGGCTGCGGCGGAGTCTTCCGCCATTACGATCGACCCGGTTACGATGCAGAATATGAACCTGCTCACCGGCTTGGTGACGCGCGGCCCGCTACGGCGAGTCGTGCGAACGGTGGGCGCGGTGGATTTCGACGAAACTGCGCTCACGGAGGTCACCACCAAGTTCAAGGGCTGGGTGGAGAAGCTCTACGTCGATTCAACCGGCCAGCAAGTGCACCGCGGCGACCCGCTGTTCGATATTTATTCGCCGGAGCTTTACAGCGCCCAGGTCGAGTACCTGCTGGCGCTCAATCAGCCCACCAACCTGTCCGGGACCGGCGCCCAGGCGCTCCAGTCCAGCGCGCTGGCTAAACTCAAATTCCTCGACGTGCCCGACGAGCAAATCGCCCAGATCAGCAAGGACGGCCAGGCAAGGAAGACCCTCCGCATCAACGCGCCGCGCGATGGCATTGTCGCCGAGAAGATGGTGGTGGCGGGCCAGATGATTGAGGCCGGGATGAAACTCTACCGGCTGGCTGACCTGGGCACCGTCTGGGTGCAATCGCAGATTTACGAGCAGGACCTCTCGCTGGTCCGGCTTGGACAGGAGGCCACCGTCAGTCTCTCCTACCTGCCGGACCGCAAGTTTCGGGGGCGTGTCACCTATATCTACCCGACGGTCGATGAGAAGACGCGCACGGCCAAGGTGCGGATGGAGTTCCACAACCCCGGCTATTTCCTGAAGCCGGGCATGTTCACTACGGTCGAGCTGGATGCCGAAGTGTCGCCGGCCGCGTTGCTGGTGCCGGACTCGGCCGTGCTGCGCAGCGGTGAAAACAACACCGTCTTCGTCGCGCTTGAGGGTGGGAAGTTTGAGCCGCGCACGGTAGCGCTCGGCTTACGCGCTGAAGGCAACCTCTACCAAGTGTTGAGCGGGTTGAGCGAAGGGGAACGCGTGGTGACTTCGGGGCAGTTCATGCTCGATTCGGAGAGCCAGTTACGGGAGGCGATCCAGAAGATGCGCGAGCCGTCGGGGCGCGCGGAGCGGCAGAGCGTTGGGAGGGCGAGCGTCCCCGCGAGCCCAAGCTCCTTAGAACAGCCGCAACAATCAGGGCTCGCGGGGACGCTCGCCCTCCCAACGCCAGTCATCTATATCTGCCCCATGCCGGAACACGTCGCCCTGGAATATGATCATCCGGGCAAATGTCCTTTGTGCGGCATGGCGCTCGTGCCGGTGACTCGCGAGACGCTCGCGAAGATTCTGCCTGGCGGGCGCGTGGAGTATTACACCTGTCCGATGCCCGAGCACAGCGACGTGCGTTCCGACAAGCCCGGCAAGTGCCCCAGGTGCGGGATGACGCTCATCCCCGTTATGGTCCAGCCCAATTCTGCCGATCGGCACTGAAGTTGAATTTATCGTTATGCTTAAAGGCGTCATCGACTTCTCGCTGAAGAACAAGTTCCTGGTTCTGCTGGCCACGGTGGGTCTGGTGCTGGGCGGCCTTTACGCTTTGCACAACATCCCGCTGGACGCCATTCCTGATCTGTCGGATACCCAGGTCATTATCTATACCGAGTGGCCGGGGCAGGCGCCGCAGATCGTGCAGGACCAGGTTACATATCCCATCACGACCAGGATGTTGTCGGTGCCGCGCGCCAAAGTCGTCCGCGGTTACTCCTTCTACGGCTTCTCCTTCGCCTATGTCATCTTCGCGGATGGCACTGATCCTTATTGGGCGCGGAGCCGGGTGCTCGAATACCTGAGCAGCCTCGGCTCCCAGTTGCCTAAAAATGTAACCCCCACGCTTGGCCCGGATGCCACGGGCGTTGGCTGGGCGTTCATGTATTCGATCAATTCCACCAACCGCAGCCTGGCCGAACTGCGCTCCATGCAGGACTGGTATCTCAAATACCAGCTCACTGCGGTCGAAGGCGTCGCGGAAGTCGCGTCCGTGGGTGGATTCGTCAAGCAGTACCAGGTGACGGTCGATCCGACCAAGCTGCGCGCTTACAACCTCTCGATTGCCGACGTCAGCATGGCCGTTCAGCGCAGCAACGGCGAAGTGGGCGGCAGGTCCATCGAGATGGGAGAAAAGGAGTTCATCCTGCGCGTCCGCGGTTATATACAGGGCCTGGACGACTTGAGGAAGGTCGCGGTCAACGTCGGCGCCAACGGGGTGCCCATCCTGCTGGGCCAGGTGGCCAACGTGCAACTCGGCCCCGATATGCGCCGCGGCATTGCCGAGTTGAATGGTGAAAGGGAAACCGTGGGAGGTATTGTCGTGGTGCGCTACGGCGCCAATGCACGCCAGGTTATTCAGGATGTCAAGCAGCGCCTGGACCAGGCCATGAAAGGACTGCCGCCAGATGTGAAGTATTCCATTGCCTACGACCGCAGCGCGCTGATCCAGCGCGCGGTCCAGACGCTCGAACACAAGCTCCTCGAAGAAAGCCTGGTAGTGGCGCTGGTCTGCCTCCTGTTCCTGCTCCATTTCCGCAGCGCGCTGGTAGCAATCCTGATCCTGCCGATCGCGGTGCTGATTTCATTCGTCATCATGTACGCGCAGGGCATCAGCTCGAACATCATGTCGCTGGGCGGCATCGCCATCGCCATCGGCGCGATGGTCGATGCGGTCATCATTATGATCGAGAACGCGCATAAGCACATCGAGCGCGACGGTGGGAAGAAGCCCCACTGGGAGATTATCCGCGACGCCTCAATCGAGGTCGGGCCGACGCTGTTCTATTCGCTGCTGGTTATTACCGTGTCCTTCATTCCGGTGTTCACGCTGCAGGAGCAAGCGGGGCGGATGTTCAAGCCGCTGGCGTTCACGAAAACCTATTCCATGGCCGCGGCCGCCCTGCTGTCGATCACGCTCGCCCCTATCCTGATGGGCTATTTCATTCGCGGGAAGATGATGCCGGAGGAAAAGAACCCGCTCAACCGTTTCCTGATTTGGGTTTATCATCCAGTCATTGATTTCGTCATACGCTGGCGCTGGTTCGTCATCTTCAGCGCGGCGGCGATAGTGGTGTGGGTCTTCTTCCCTTGGGATTGGGCGGTTGCGAACCGTTTACCCGAGCCGCTCCCCCTCACCCCGGCCCTCTCCCCCGGGGAGAGGGAGAAGCAATCGCCCGTTGATGGCGCAGGCGGTCCCCCCTCACCTTCGGGGAGAGGGGCCGGAGGTGAGGGGGAATGGGTCGTCCGACAACCCTGGCTCGCCTCGTTGAAACCCTGGGCGCAAAAGATAGGCAAGCTCTTTCCCTTCCAGAACCTTGGCTCGGAATTCATGCCTCCATTGTATGAAGGCGATTTGCTCTACATGCCGTCCACTTTCCCGGGACTAGGTCCGACCCAGGCGCGGCAGATTCTCCAGCAAACCGACAAGATCATCCGGTCCTTTCCCGAGGTGCACAGCGTGTTCGGCAAAGTGGGCCGCGCCGAGACGGCTACCGATCCCGCCCCAATGGACATGATTGAGACGACCATCCAGTTGAAGGATGAGAAGGCTTGGCCCGAGGTGGGCATCCGGGATTCCGACGGCAAGACCACTGCCCATCGACGGCGGACGCCCGACGAATTGGCGGATGCGATGAATGCAGCCATCCAATTCCCCGGACTCGTCAATGCCTGGACGATGCCCATCCGGACTCGCATTGACATGCTCGCCACCGGCATCAAGACCCCGGTGGGCATCAAAGTGGCCGGGCCGAGCCTGGCGGAGCTGGAGCGGATCGCCTCGGAGATCGAGCCGGTCATTCGGCAGCTCACCAACACCGCCAGCGCCTATGCCGAGCGCGTCATGGGGGGCAATTACATCGAGTTCAATATCAACCGCGACGAGATTGCCCGCTATGGCCTCTCGATCGGCGCTGTCCAGGACGTGCTCGAAGTTGCCTTGGGCGGCATGCCGCTCACGACGACGGTTGAAGGCCTGGAGCGCTACACGGTGAACCTCCGTTACGACCGCGATTTCCGGGAGAACTTGGAAGCCCTGCACGAGATCATCGTGCCGACGCCTTCGGGGGCGCAGGTTCCACTCGGCCAGCTCGCCCGCCTCGATGTGGTGCGCGCCCCCATGGGCATCAAGAGCGAGGGCGCGGTGCCCAATGCCTGGATTTATGTGGATGTGAAGAACCTTGACGTTGGCACGTATGTCCAAAAGGCGCAGCGGGCGGTCAACGACGCCATCGCCCGTGGCGCCATCCGCCTGCCGAGCGGCTATAGCATTTACTGGAGCGGCCAGTACGAATACATGATCCGCGCCAGGCAGAGATTGATGATCGCTGTCCCGCTGACACTGCTAATCATCCTGCTGATCATCTACCTGAACACACGCTCGCTGATCAAGACGACTATCGTGCTGCTCGCCGTCCCGTTCTCGCTCGTGGGAGCAATCTGGATTCTTTACCTGCTCCATTACAATCTCAGCGTCGCCGTCTGGGTCGGCTTGATCGCGCTGGCGGGATTGGACGCCGAAACGGGGGTCGTCATGCTGCTCTACCTCGACCTGGCCTACGCGCAATGGCAACAGGAGGGGCGCATGCGCGGCCTGGCCGATTTGCGTGACGCCATTTACCATGGCGCCGTAAAACGCGTTCGTCCCAAGGCCATGACGGCCACCGTGATCATCGGCGGCCTGCTTCCCATTCTTTGGAGCCACGGCGCCGGCGCTGACGTCATGAAGCGCATCGCCACTCCCATGATTGGGGGCGTGGTCACCTCCACTGTGATGGAATTGGCTGTCTATCCGGCCATCTTCTTCCTCTGGCGTTCCCGCCGCCTCAAGCCTTGAGGAAGACGGCGCTGCAGCGCGAGATTGCGTTTATGGCGTTTTGATCCAGGGTCCTTTTCGCATGCGGTGGGGCGGATGCCCGGATGTGGCAACTCATTGACGTGGCTGCACTGGCAGACCCACATTTGCATTTCGCATAACCTGTTGCAATTGCCACACTTTTGCTGCGTACACGCTCGTCGGCTTGCTCTACGTTCTGCCTGCGTAAAGGGTGTTATGCCGGTAGCCTGCCGGCATGGCACGCAGGTATACCCGAGGTTGATCGGGTAACTTATTGCAGTTGCAATACTTACGAGCCAGAGTTGGATTCTTCGCTGTTTTCGGGGTAATGGGTTGAGCAGCGTCCCCATTGGTCCGCTCACGCCTCCGATGCCTCCCCGTTACTTCGCCGTTACCTCGCCGTAGTACCTCTAACCCGGGGTCAGAGGTACTACGGCGAGGTAACGGCGAAGCTCGCGGGAGGGTCCGGTGCAGGGTTGGGTAAAATAGCGTTCGGGTGGTCTCATTGCCCGCATTTTGCCCGCATTTGGGGTTGCGGATTAGGGCGAAGGTGCGGACGATGGGCAGGGCTTGAAGACGTTGCACGTATATTTGGTGCGCCAGATCCTGGGGGCGCTGGTGATTACCGTAATGGTATTCACGTTCGTGCTGCTGTTGGGCAACGCGCTCCAACAGGTCCTTCCGCTCCTGGTAAATCACCAGGTGACTTTCGGCGTGGTGGCCCAGATGACTGGTTTGTTGGTCCCTTTCGCGTGGGTGTTCGCGCTGCCGATGGGCATGCTGACGGCGACGCTGCTGGTGTTTGGCCGCTTCAGCGCCGACCAGGAATTGACCGCAGTGCGGGCCAGCGGCATCAGCCTGGTGTCCTTGATCAGCCCGATCCTGCTTTTGAGCCTGGCGCTGTGTGCCCTGAGCGCCCTTATGAACATGGAAATCGGGCCGCGTTGCCGGGTTGCCTACACCAACATCATCTTCAATCTGCGCCAGAAGTTGTCGAGCGACCTGCTGCGCGAGGGAACCTACATCAAGGAATTCCCGGGCTACATCTTTCATGTGGGCAAGAACCGGGGCGGGGAGCTGGAGGACGTGATGGTTTGGGACCTCAAAGACGACTCGGTCATGCGCGCAGCGCAAGGCAGGCTAGAGGTAGATCTGCCGACGAAGAAAGTGACCCTCTACCTTTACAACGGCTCGCGCCGGGAAATGCGCGGAGGCACACCGCTCTTAGGCGCCTTTAAGGAACTGGCGCTCGTGAAGACGAATCTGCTGGATCGGCCGACGTTCCAACCGAAGATCAGCGACATGACGGCCAGCCAGCTCTGGGACGAACTGGACGAATGGGAGCACCGGCTGACGTTGGAAGTGTCGGGCCGGAACCTGTCGAAGGAGCAGATGCAGGCCCGGAAGCGGGAGTTGGAGAAGCTGATGGGTGATCCCACCACGCCAATTCGGTTCCAGATCCATCAGCAGGTTGCGTTTTCTTTTGCGTGCTTTGGCTTCACTCTGGTCGGCATCCCGCTGGGTATCCGGATGCACCGGCGCGAGACCAATGTCGGCATCGCTGTGGCCCTGTTGCTGGTGGCCGCGTATTATAGCTTCATCCTGCTCGCGCAATCGCTCGATACACGCCCCGAATGGGCGCCGCACTTGATTGTTTGGCTGCCGAATTTCATCTTCCAGGCGCTCGGGGCGGTGCTGTTATGGCGGGCGAACCGGGGATTTTGAAACCGTTCTCGGTCGTTGCCTTGTCATCTGGCGCCAGTTCATAGGGAGAGTAGATACTCGGCCAGGTCGTCTATCTGCTTCGCGGTGAGCTGGGAGGTCTTGCCGTGCTCGTCCTTCGGGTTGCGGGTGGTCAGCACGCCGCGGATGGTGGCGGCTGAGCCGTCATGCAGGTAGGGGGAGGTGCGCCAAAGCTCGCGCAGCGTCGGCGTGTCAAACTCCTTGTCATCTTTATCGAAGGGATTCTGGGTGCCGACGTTGTAGGAGTGCAGGTCAGTATAAAGCTCCGGCTCGTGGCAATTGGCACAGCCGGTGTCGCCACTCCTGAACAGCTTCTCGCCGCGCCGCGCCGCCTCCGATAAGGTCGCGTTGACCAGGTGTGGGCTGGGGCCGGGCTTGAGCGACTTGATCCACTCATCCATTGCCGCCGGCACCTCCTCGGCCAAGGAGGTGGCGAGCGAGTTCGCAATCCCGTTCCGGACCGCGACTTCCGCCGTAGCCCGCACGCCCAGGCTCATGACCGGCGGCGTTTTGTGTGACAGCACCAGGCTCTTGGTGTCTTTGGGGTTCCCGATGCCATCGTTGAGCAGGTCCCAGTTGAGGCCATCGACGCGCGCGTCCTCGTCGTGGCAACTGGCGCAGCTTTGCCAGCCCTGGAAGCAGATCGTGGCGTCGTTGAAATACATCTCGCCGCGGCGCGATGTCGTCATCGGATGCTCGGCACCCAGCGCCACCGTCTCAGCCACGGGCTCTGCGGCGGAGAGGTCCACCACGTCCAGGCTGTCAGTGAAGTAGCTGGCGACAAAGGCCCGGCTGCCAGCGATGACCAGCGCGCGGGGGCCGCGTCCGCTGAGCTGCACGCGGTGGCGCAGGCCGTAGAGGAAGGACAAATCGTTGGGCACGTCCGCGGCGGAGCGCGAGCTCACGTAGTTATCCTTCACCGACGCGGGCGGAGGCGTCGCGGGCAGGGCGGCGAGTTTCTTCAACAAGGCCGGGAAGTCGAGGACGCTCAATTCATGCGTGCCCGCGTGGGTGACGCAGAGCCAGCGCCCATCGCCGGACCAAGACGCCGCCCAGGGATTGGCCGCGCCGCGATCCGGGTCGTCCAGCAGCACCGTGTTCAGCACTTCCAGAGTGGCCAGGTCAATGAGTGTGAGAGCGCTGGTATTGACCCAGCCGCGCGCAAGATGGGTGACCGGCACCTGGAACCGGCCGACGGTCTGCGCCAGGCAGGCATATTTGCCATCCGGGGAGATGCAAATCTGCCGGAGGTTAATGCTGCCGTTCGGCAGGCGCAGTTCCTTGTCCACCTTGCGCTGGGCCACGTCGATCACGCTAATCGTCGCCGCCACATAAGGCACGTCCGAACGGCCGCGCGGCAGGTGATTGGCGACGAGCAGGAAGCGCCCATCCGGTGTAAGGGCGGCGGATACTGGCTCACGCGCCACCTGGATGCGCGACTCCTCCCGTCCCCGGCGCAGGTCAAACAGCGAGACCGCGTCGTTGAAGCGGTTGCAGACGAAGAGGGTCTTCCCGTCGGGGCTTAAGACGGGGCTAAGGGCGGTGTGGCCGGCTGCCAGCGTCTGCAACACCTTGCCAGAAGGAATGTCCATGACACAGACCTGGCTGGCGGGTCCCGCGCAAGTCACAAACAGCCGCGCGCCATCGGACGACAACGCCAACCCCGAAGGCTCCGCCGGCAGCGCCAGCCGTTTGGTGACCTGGCGCTGAGCGGTGTTGAAGACCAGCACCTGTTTGGCGGTGGAACAGGCGACGTAGAGGTTCTGGCCGTCAGAGGAAACCGCCAGGGCAGACGGCGACAGGTCTCCTGACAGGGCCGGGGCGCCGTTGGTTTCAGGGTTAGAGATGGCGGATTGTGAGCAGGCAGGCAGGAAGGGGAGCAGGGCGAGGAGGGTGAAGAGGATCAGGGATTGCGAATTGGGAATTGCAAACGGTAAGAGGTTGGCGCGGAGAGGAGACGGTGCAGGATGAACTTCCAGTGCGAGAGCCTTCCTGAACGGGGCGGGGACAGCTTGTCCCCATATATCAAGGCCCTCGGTGCCGGGGACAAGCTGTCCCTGCCCCGGAAAGCGGAGCTTGATGCCGTTCTGGGAAGACGACGCCTGGATCGCGCATCGCCCCCGCATTGGGGTTGGGGGCCAATTGTGGCCAGAGGGGCTGGTTGGTCTTGAGCCGTTGATCATTGCCGACGCTACTGGCGGCCCGCGGTCGGGCCATTTACGAATCGACTATAGCGCAGAGTGTGAACCTGCGCCGTGCCGGGTCAAGCTTCGGGTTAGTGGCGGGCGGATGGACAGGCCGGATAGCCAGGGCCGCCGAATTGACGGCGCGTGGCTCTGTGATATGGTGAAATATGAAGCCAAGAAATGCCGCTGATAGGCGGTGTGTCTGTGCGCGCCAAGCGCCGGCGGTGCGGTCCTGCCGCCTTGGCTCACGCTTGGGAGTTGACGGCGGTTTTGCGGCATGACTGACACAACTCAATTCCTCATCAACCACGGACCCCCGCTCGTGTTCGCGGCGGTGTTCCTGGATCAGATGGGGGTGCCGCTGCCCGCCGTCCCGTGGTTATTGGCTGCGGGCGCGCTTTCCGCCACCGGCAAGTTCAGCCTCCTCCTGTGGCTGGGCATCACTGTGCTCGCCTGCCTGATCGCGGACCTGTTCTGGTTCTACCTCGGACGACACCGCGGCCATCGCGTGTTGGGTTTGCTTTGCCGCATTTCGTTGGAACCGGACTCCTGCGTTCGTCGCACGCAGAATATGTATACGCGCTACGGTCTGCGCGGGGTAGTCGTGGCAAAGTTCCTGCCCGGTTTGAGCACGGTGGTTCCCCCGCTGGCGGGGATGGCGGGCGTCAAGGTCAGCCACTTTCTCCTCGCTGACGGGTTGGGGGCGCTCCTTTACGGAGGTTGTTTCATTTCCCTGGGTTATGTGTTTAGCGGCCAAATCCAACAGATCGCCGCGGCGCTGGCCAGCGTGGGGGGGAGTGCTTTGGCCCTCGTGATCGGGCTGGGGGCGATCTACCTCGGCTTCAAATATTGGCAGCGGCAAAGGATCCTCCGTGAGCTGCGAATGGCGCGGATCACGGTTGGTGAGTTGCGCAAAAAACAGGATGCCGGCGAGCCGGTGGTCATTGTTGATTTGCGGCCGGGTGCGGAACTGACCCTGGATCCTTATCTTATTCCGGGCGCGATCCATTTGGCGGTAGAGGAAGTCGAACAACGTCACCTCGAGATTCCGCGCGACCGGGAGGTGATCGTCTATTGTTCGTGCCCGAACGAAGTATCCAGCGCGCGCGTGGCCATGCTACTCCACCGCAAAGGCATCACCCGCGTGCGACCTCTGCTCGGCGGGATCGACGCCTGGCGAGACCTTAATTACCCACTTGAATCGGCTTCCCAACCGCCGAAGACCTCCGCCTCGACCACCCTGGTTGACCTGCCGGACAAGCCGGTAAACGACAATGCCCCGGCTCGTGGCAATCGCAGCAGCCGTGGCACTTTGGACAAAGCCGCATGAAGAAGAGCGAAAAACCAACCCCACAGATCGAAGTCACCAAAGACGGGCCTTACCTCGTAAAAGGTGGACTACCGCTGAGCGAACAGTTGATTGTCACCAATGCCGAGGGCGAATCCCTCGACTATGCGGAAGGGAAGAAGTACCCGGCCCAGCCGCAATATGCGCTTTGCCGCTGCGGCCAGTCCGGCGGCAAGCCGTTCTGCGACGGCACGCACGCGAAGGTTCACTTCGACGGCACGGAAACGGCCAGTCGCCAGCCTTACCTGGAGCAAGCTGAGACCATCGAAGGCCCGACCATGCGGCTCACCGATGCGGAAAGCTTGTGCGCCTTCGCCCGTTTCTGCGACCCCAAAGGCAGGATTTGGAACCTGGTCAAGCAGTCCGACACTACCGAGGCGCGGCGGCTTGTCGAATACGAGGCCGCCCATTGTCCATCTGGACGACTCGTGGCATGGGATCGGAGCACGGGCAAACCCATTGAGCCGAAGTTCGAACCGTCGCTGGGATTAATCGAGGATACGGCGAAGCAGGTGGGTGGTCCGATCTGGGTGCGAGGGGGTATTCCGGTTAGTTCGGCGGACGGCAAGAACTATGAGATTCGGAATCAGCTAACCCTATGCCGGTGTGGCCGGTCGGCGAACAAACCCTTCTGCGACGGCTCACACGCGGCGTAGGTCCTGCTGCGACCGGGACAGCGCTCCTTGTTGATCGGTCAGCCAATGGGGAGAAATCCTCACGCCGACTGGCCAATTATAGCCCTTTTTGCTTTGTCCTTGAACCAGGCTGGATAAGCTCTTGGCGCTGGCCAGCAATGGCGGGCCCGCGCCGAGAGACATGACCTATGAACACCAGCCCTGAATCTCCCTGGGAGCTTGCCGGCAAACTGCTGCCCAGCCGTCGCAGCTTCCTTAAGACTTCTTCACTGACAGCAGCCGGGCTGGCCATGCTCCGGTGGCCGGTCATGGCCGGGCCATTCACGCGCGAGGATTTCGACCGGCTGGTCCCCGCGGATAAGAAGCTCCGCCCGGAGTGGGTGAAATCGCTCTTTGAGCGCGGCGAACGGACGGTCTATCGAGGCGCGGACCTTGAGAAGATCGGCATGCCCATCGGCGGCATCTGCGCAGGTCAGCTCTACCTTGGCGGCGACGGCAAGCTCTGGCACTGGGACATCTTCAACCAACGCATCGGCACCGGCGCGGAGCATTACGCCACGCCGATGAAACCCTCAGCGCCGCTCCAACAAGGTTTCGCGCTGCGGATCGCCGAGGCCGGGACGTCCCGGGATTGGGAGCTGGACCGCGCTCACTGGCGCGAGGTGTCCTTTACCGGCGAGTATCCGATCGGTTATGTCGAGTATCGCGACCCGGACTCGCCGGCCAGCGTCCGTCTGGAGGCCTTTTCGCCCTTTATTCCGCTCAACGAGGACGACTCTTCACTCCCGGCGACGGTGCTGGAGTTTACCGTCAAGAATGAGCGCAGCGTGGAAATAGAGGTCGAGCTGGCGGGCTGGCTCGAAAACGCCGTTTGCTTGCACAGCGGCCATGCGCGGGCCGGCCTCCGGCGCAACCGCCTGGTGCGCCGAGACGGACTGCTTTTTCTAGAGTGCAGCGCGGAAGAAGCCCCCGCTAACTCCGGCCCAGCCCGGCCTGACATCGTCTTCGAGGACTTTGAAGGGGAGACCTACGCCAGTTGGGTGGTGACGGGCACAGCCTTCGGCGCGGGGCCGGTCGAGATAGCGAACATCCCCTCTTACCAGGGCGACGTTGGCGGCAAAGGCAAACGCGTAGTCAACAGCCACGCCTCGGCGCCAGGGAAATCGGTCGAGGAGAAGGATTCGGCCACTGGCACCTTGACCAGCCGGCCTTTCACGATTGACCGATATTACATCACCTTCCTGATCGGCGGCGGGGCGCACAAGGATCGGACCTGCATGAATCTGCTGGTCGATGGCAAGGTCACGCTCTCGGCCACCGGCAAGGACAATAACGCGATGGGGCCAGCAAGCTGGGATGTGCGTCATTTGGCGGGCAAGACCGCCACCTTGCAGATAGTGGACCAGGAACAGGGTGGCTGGGGCAATATCGGCGTGGATGACATTGTGTTCAGCGACCGCCCTCGCGAGCCGCTGGGGCCGCTGGCCGCCGCGGCGGACTTCGGCACACTCGGACTGGGACTGATCGAGTCTAAAGTCCAGAGTCTAAAGTCCAAAGTCGAGGACTCGGACGGCGGTCAGGCGGTTGTGCCGAATGGCACGGAGTTGGGGCGGTTCTTCACAGCGCCGACTGCGCAGGCGAAGAATGGGGCGGCGGCTTCCAGGCCTTTCGGAGAGAAGCTCATCGGCTCGCTCACACGCAAGATGAAGCTGGCACCCGGAGCCTCGGCGAAGGCCATGTTCGTTCTGACCTGGCACATGCCGAATCTGAAGCTGCCCAATCTGCCGGGAGGACGACATTACACAACGCGCTTCGCTTCGGCCTACGCGGTCGTGCAGTACGTCGAGGAGCATTTCTCCCACCTGAGCAGCCAGACGCGCCTCTGGCACGACACCTGGTATGACTCGACGCTGCCTTATTGGTTCCTGGACCGCACGTTCCTCAACACTTCGATCCTGGCGACCTCAACCTGCCACCGGTTCAGTAACGGCCGCTTTTACGGCTGGGAGGGCGTCGGCTGTTGCGAAGGGACCTGCGGCCACGTCTGGCACTACGCCCATGCCATGGCGCGCCTTTTCCCCGAGTTGGAGCGTATCACGCGCGAGAAGGTCGATTTGGGGCTGGCGTTCCAGCCCGATGGCGCCGTCCACTTCCGGGGCGAGTGCAACGACATTCCAGCCATTGATGCCCAGGCGGGGCTCATTCTCCGCGTCTTGCGCGAGCACCAGATGTCCCCGGACGATGCCTTCCTCAAACGCAACTGGCCGCGGCTCAAGCAGGCCGTCGAGTGGCTCATTGCCAAGGACGGCAATGGGGATGGTCTCATCGAAGGCAACCAGCATAACACGCTCGACACCGATTGGTATGGCCCGGTGGCATGGTTGAGCGGCCTGTACCTCGCAGCTCTCCTGGCCGCGCGGAATATGGCGCTCGAACTGGGCGATGCCGAGTTCGCCGAGCGGTGCCGCGTTATCTTCGAGGCCGGGCAGAAGAACATCGTCGCGCGGCTCTTCGAAGACGGTTACTTCATCAGCAAGCCCGATCCGAAGCATTTGGACGCAATCAACTCAGGCGCGGGCTGCGAGATCGACCAGGTCTTCGGCCAGAGCTGGGCTTTCCAGGTCGGGTTGCCGCGCGTCTTGCCGGAGGCGGAGACGGTTTCGGCGCTCAAGTCGCTCTGGCGCTACAACTTCACTCCGGACGTGGGGCCCTATCGCGAGGTTTACAAGCCCGGCCGCTGGTATGCCATGCCGGGCGAAGCGGGCTTGCTCATGTGCAGCTTCCCGCGCTCGGATTGGGATTATGCACAAGCCAAAGGCAAAGGTCCGGATTGGGCAGCCGGCTACTTCAACGAGTGCATGAACGGCTTCGAATACCAGGCCGCCGGCCACATGCTCTGGGAAGGTATGCTCACTGAGGGCCTGGCCGTGACGCGCGCCGTCCATGACCGCTACCACCCCTCGCGCCGCAATCCGTGGAACGAGGTCGAGTGCGGGGACCATTATGCCCGCAGCATGGCGAGTTACGGAGTCTTCTTGGCCGCGTGCGGGTTCGAATGCCACGGCCCGAAGCAGCACTTGGGCTTCGCACCCCGGCTGGCACCGGACAACTTCAAGGCCGCGTTTACCAGCGCGGAGGGCTGGGGAACCTTCGCGCAGCAGCAGGTAGGTGGCAGCCTGAAGGCCGAAGTGAGGGTGCGCTGGGGCAAGCTGAAATTGCGCACACTCTCCCTGACGATGGCCCAGGGCGCGGCCACCTCCGCCAACGCGTTGCTGGGCGCAAAGCAGGTGCTCGTGAAGGTCTCCCAGGAAGACCGGCGCGTCCACCTTGCCTTCGGAGAGCCCATTAAACTCGCAGCAGGCGATTCGCTCGCCGTTCGTGTATCCTGAAGGGGGAAGGCCTGGGGCCGGGCGCTCCAAATCGCTGCTGCAGGCCGGGATTCTGCAGAAGGAACTCGGCCGCCGTCTCGGCGGCTCCGGTGGTACGTGCTCCGCCCTCTCGGGTTGCTGCCCCGTCCCTCACACCGCTGGGTCCATTCGAGAACACTCAGCCTCGAAGCGGGCTGCGAAAATAAATGCGCCTCTCCATCTATAGGGGAGCGGTTCGGTGAGAATAGTGTTGGCGGGAAGTGGTTGAAGGGTGCGGGGTTACGCATACCGTTAACCTTATTGGGTCGCGGGCGGGAAGCGGTGGGGGGGTGAGATTATTTCACTGAATTGTTGTAAGCCCCCCCCCTTCACCTCTGCGATCTTTCCAAAACGACGACGCGCAGCGCTCTCCCGGTGGACCTTGCCGCCCAGGGTAGCCTCAGGGTAGCCTCAGGGTAGCCTCAGGGTAGCCTCAGGGTAGCCTCAGGGTGGCTTCAGGGTGGCTTCAGGGTGCCTACCAGTTGGCCACCAGATGGCCTGAGGGTGGCTTCAGAGTGGCTTCGGGGGGCCGTAAAACCGCCTTGGTCCTTCTTCGCCTCCGTTGACACCCAGCCGGCGCGCGGAAACCACGGTTTGCAGGGAATTGATCCTGGTTTCCGGCTCCCGCCGACCAACATTTGCGCCCACTTCCTGACAAAAGCTCCATTTTGTTGGGCCTTATCTAAGCGCCATTCGTGTCCAGCCCCCTGCCCAGAGCCAGATAGCCGAGCAACAACAGACTGACAAATACCGCCCCGAGGCTGACGTAGAATGTGCCCGTAGGGGGTTCAAATCGAAACTCGACGGTATGCGGACCGGGCTGCACGTAAACACCGCGCATGAGGTAGTTGCAGCGCAGGAGCGATTCTGGTTTCCCGTCCACCCACACCTTCCAATTCGGGTCATATTTGTCGTTGAGCAGCAACACCGCAGGACTGCTGGCGTTGGCGCGCAAGACGATCCGTTTGGGTGCGTAGCTGGCGAATTCGACGGAGTTGGTTGAGGGTTGCGCGGTGAGGCTGGAGGCTGCTGGAGGGGTGGGGACTGAAGCATTTGCGACCAGGACTGCCCGCTCCGGATCAAACTCCGCGCTCGCCAGGTTGGTGAGTGTGACCTGGTCGTTAGTGCTGACCTGCCAATTCGAGTAAAGCTTGGCTCGCGGCAACGCGCCGGTGAACTCGAACAGGGCATATTGACCATCCGGGTTGATGACCGCGGTCAACTCGTCCCCCGTCCCGGTGAAGGTCGAGACGTTGGGCTTGAGCGCGATGTCAAACCTGGTGACAATGCGGAACCGGTGCTGGACGGGATCAATCTGTTGATTAAGCGCATCCAGGAATCCGGACCACCCGAGCAGATACCGGGTATTGGTGAGCTGCCAGCGGCG
>Ga0182014_10001430_pt1 | contig 31810 bp, 27 predicted proteins | sample 612S2DmetaG_FD_120489 | JGI IMG/M metagenome (GOLD analysis project Ga0182014, IMG submission 120489) | Permafrost microbial communities from Stordalen Mire, Sweden - 612S2D metaG | ecosystem: Environmental > Terrestrial > Soil > Wetlands > Permafrost | place: Sweden: Stordalen | collected... | reverse complement strand
GAGCAGAGCATCGCATCCAAGCCGCAGCCCAGCTTCCGTCCAGCGTGGATGTTCGCTGCCGCAGCGGCCGTGCTTCTTGCCGCCGTAGCGTTGACTTTAACCTATGTAGTCCGCTCCGAACGGGAACAGGCTTCCCGCAATCAGGTTTACAGCGAGATCGCCGACTTGCACGTCGCGACCCTGGCCAGTTCGACGCCGGTGGATGTAATCTCCACCGATCGGCACACGGTGAAGCCCTGGTTTCAGGGAAGGATCCCCTTCGCTTTCAATTTACCGGAACTTCAGAATACCGAGTTCTCCCTATTGGGCGGGCGGATGACCTATCTGGACCAGGCGCCGGGCGCGCACCTGATCTACGATGTGCGAAAGCACCACATTTCGGTATTTGTGTTCCAGGAACGTGCTTTGTCCGCGAAATTGCCCGTCGCTTCGCGCGAGAATTCGATGTCACCCAGGAATCTGCCGTTCAACATGGAAACCTGGAGTCAAGGCGGGCTTCGATATTTCGTGATCGGTGATGCCAGCGGCGCCGACATCGATGGTCTTGCGAAATTGTTTAGAGCCGAATGAGCCCCAGGAAGTCAATCGGGTTGGGCAAGAAATGCTCGGATGTGTTCAACCGAGGAGATGCATCAGGCCGGATCGAAGATCGCTGAGCTGGCTTCGAAAAGTGATTCCAGCGGTTCTAAGCCTTCAAAAATTGGCTCCTCAGGTAGGACTCGAACCTACAACCCTCCGGTTAACAGCCGGATGCTCTGCCATTGAGCTACTGAGGAGTGTGGGCGTTTTTGTTGTCGTTATTCATCATATCATCGGCGGGAGTTGGGGGAAACTTGTGAATCGTATCCCGTTACGACACTAGCCTTTTGTCCTGGGGCTGGGGGTCTCAGTTTTATTTTTGTTACTCTAAGGCGTGAGCATTCTTTCTTGGATTTGTCTTTGCTTGTTTATGGGTATGGCTTTTGCAGAGGATGGTTCTTCGGTGAACGCCGCGGATGGGCCTCCGAAGGCCAAGGTGGAAGTTGTCGAAGACACCGTGCAGGGCCATCGGATCTCCGATCCTTATCGCTGGCTGGAAGATGCGGACAGTCCGGCGACGCAGGAATTTGACCGGCAGGAACTGGCATACACGCGCGCCATTCTCGATCCTCTGCCGGGACGCAATCGGATCCATCAGGAACTCACTCAACTGTTATCCATTGGAAACATCGGCACGCCGCAAGTCGGCGGGAAGTATTGCTTTTATATGCGGCGCGAGGGTTCGCAGAACCAGGCGGTACTTCTGGTGCGGGAGGGCATCCACGGCAAGGACCGGGTGTTGGTGGATGTGAATCTTTTGTCGGCGGATGGCACGGTTGCGATGGATTGGTGGGCGCCCTCGGACGATGGCAAGTATGTGGCTTACGGCACTTCACCCGGAGGGTCGGAAGAGAGCACGCTGCGGATTATTGAGACCGCGAGCGGGAAGTTGTTGCCCGACACAATCGATCGGGCTCGCCACGCTAATCTCACCTGGAAGAAAGACAATTCCGGATTCTACTACGGACGCACTCCGAAAAAAGGCGACGTGCCTGCGGGCGAAGAGGTTTATCACGTCAAGATTTTCTATCACGCCCTGGGCAGCGATCCGGAGAAGGACACGCTGATCTTTGGGGATCGTCTCGCTGCGCAGGACATTCCAGTGGCCCAGCTCGCGGACGATGAAGATCGCTGGTTGTTGATTACGGTGTTTGAGGGTTACACGAAAACGGAAATGTACCTGCAGGACTTGCAGGCGGGGACGCCGCCGGTTGAGATTACCAGCGGCAAAGATTTTATCTATAGCGGCGAAATTCTGCGCGGCCAGCTTTACATTCTCACCAATGAGGACGCGCCCCACTATCGCGTGTTCCGGGGCGATGCCGGGAAACCATCGCGTCAGTTCTGGCACGAAATCATCCCAGAATCGGACGCAATCCTAAAGAACGTGGTGGCCATTCATGGAGATCTTCTTGGTCTGTATGAGAAAAATGCTACTTCGCTGCTGAAGATTTTCAGCAAGGATGGGCAGCTGCTTTCGGATGTAAAGCTGCCGGGGCTGGGTTCGATTACGGAGATCGGGGGCAAGTGGGATAGCGATCAAGCATTTTTTGGATTCCAGTCGTTCACGGTTCCGCCCAGCATTTACAGCATCGATCTAAAGGAAAGCAAGTCTCCCGATCTGTGGGTCCGAGTGGAGGCGCCTTCGATTGATCCCTCGGCTTACGAAGTCAATCAGGTTTGGTTTTCGTCGAAGGATGGGACCAAGGTTCCGATGTTCGTCTTCCACAAAAAGGGGCTGGCGCTGAACGGCAGGAATCCGACGGTGCTGACGGGTTATGGGGGATTCAACATCAGCCTGACTCCGAGTTTTGCGGGCGATCGCTATCTGTGGCTTGAGCATGGCGGGGTTTTCGCGGTGGCCAATTTGCGCGGCGGGGCGGAGTTTGGAGAAGACTGGCATCGGGCGGGCATGCTGGAGAAAAAGCAGAATGTTTTCGATGACTTTATCGCGGCGGCTGAGTACCTGATTGCGCAGAAATATACGGACACGGATCATCTGGCGATTCGCGGCGGATCGAATGGGGGGTTGCTGATGGGGGCTGCGTTTACGCAGCGTCCCGAGCTGTTTCGGGCGGTCGTGTGCGCGGTGCCGCTGCTGGACATGCTGCGCTACCAGCGCTTTCAGATTGCCAAGCTTTGGATTCCCGAGTACGGGACGGCGGACGATCCGAAACAATTCGATTGGATTTATACTTACTCGCCTTATCACCATGTGAAGGCGGGGACGGAATATCCGGCGGTACTTTTTATGACGGCGGAGAGCGATACCCGGGTCGATCCCATGCACGCCAAGAAAATGGCGGCACGGATGCAGGCGGAAGCGGCGAATGGGCAGAGCCGGGAGCGTCCGATACTGTTGCGGATCGAGCCTAAGGCCGGGCATGGCGTGGGAAAGCCGCTCACCAAGCAGATTGAGGAATTGACGGATGTTTATTCGTTTTTGTTTTGGCAGTTGGGGGTGGGGGCGGTCGTTGGCCGTTAGTCGTTGGTCGTTGGTCTGCGCGGACTGGTCGGTCTCCATGGATGTTTATTCGTTCTTGTTTTGGCGGTTGGGGGGAGTCGGCGCGGGCGTAAGGAAGCGTCCCGACAGCCTCCTCGTTACGCCAGATTCTAATCGCGCAGCCGGTAAAAATGACAGCAGCGAAGCAAGATGCACAAGGGGCGTCGCAAGTAATATCAGTTACTGTGAAGAAGGCGACGAACCTTCAGGAGGAGCTCTTTCCTCTTTATTTTCGACAGGTGGGGCATCAATGGAGGTTGCAACATATTGACTACGTGTAAGATGGGCTCGATTCGTTCCCCTTTGGCCAGGCCGAGGGTGTAGCAAAATCCCCTCAGGTCGTAGTACTCCCCGACGACAATGACGCCGATTCTGCGCCTGCCTCGGTTGGTCTCAGTTCGGATTTTTGGAGAATCTTACTGGGGCTTTGCGGTCAGGGTCGAGATCGCGCTTCCCTGCGGGGCCTGAATCTGGTTTTGGGCTTACCCCAGGGCTTACGCCCTGGGCTAAGTTATGCCGCCCTCCGGGGCTGGATTTTGGGGAGTCTTATCGGGGGATTTGCGCATAAGATCAGTTCTCGGCTGGCAGTTCTCAGTTCTCAGTTCTCAGGCAAGCAGAGACGTGTAGTGCATCTTTCGCGTCGAAGAGTCAGAAGAGAGGCGCTGCCCGAGCTTCGCTCGGCTGGACCGCGCCTTCGACTTCGCTCAGGGCCGGCTCGGCGGGTGTCCTCACGTGCTGGTCCCGCACCAGAATCTGATGGCCTGTGCCTGAGTGCAGAGATCCTTCGTTGGGAGTCGCTCGCTTTGCGAGCGACTCCGCTGCCTCAGGATGACAGAGGTATTGTGTTGGGAAATGTGAGGGGTTTTCCGAGGAGGATCAGTTCCCGGTTTGTAGTTCTCGGTTCTCAGTTGGTTGAGCATCGGTTGAAGCCGGTGGGACTAGCGGTTGCTAGATCACAGCTTGCATTCGATTTATCAAATATAACTAGCAGTGAACCTTTAATTTATTTATAATAGCTGGTATGGACATCATGGCGGAATCGATTGTTTTACCTGAGTTAACCGGGGTGATTGAGCAGTCGCCGAGGACGCGGCGGAAGAATCCGAAACGCGCGGGAGAGCTTTCGGAGGCGGCGTTTCTTTGGAAGGCGGAGAGCCTGGGGTTTCGCGTAGTGAAGCCGTGGGGCGACAGCGAACGCTACGACTTCATTCTGGATTCTGGGGGACGGTTGTGGCGGGTGCAGCTTAAGAGCACGGCGGTGGTACATGCGCGGGGCTATGAGGTGCAGGCGATTTACGGCGTCTACGGGAAAGGCAAGGCTGGGTATACGGCTGAGGATATCGATGTTCTGGTGGTACACATCCCGCCGTGCAATGTTTGGTATGTGCTTCCGGTGGACGTGATCGCGTTGTCAAAGAACCTGCGGTTCTATCCGGACATTGAGTGCAAGTGCGCGCGGTGGGAGAGGTATCGGGAGGCGTGGTCGCTGATGGGAGGGGAGTGAGGTTTGGGCTTTGAATGGAAATCGATTGTGAGCATTACTGCTCAGCAGCGATCCATCCCGTTGCCGCACAATTGAAAGTGGCGATATCTCGCCTAAGTGACGGCTCGTTCGGCGGTAAGTTGAAATTCGACAATGGACAAGAAAGAAATCAATTCTCCGAGGTTGACTCTAAACTTTGTGTTTTGGATTTGTGGGGTTGGCGGTTCCGTGCTTCTGATCCTGTTGGCGCACTTCGTTTGGAAGGTTTTGTGAGTTGGTGCGGGAAAGGCGATCGATTATGAAAAAGCATCTTGCATTATCGCTCTGGCTTGGTTTGGGAGTAGTGCTGATACTCGCATTGGGAATGATGCCGGCTCCCACGATGGCAGCGGATGCAACGCTGATCGTCGGAAGTTGGGAGGGAACTCTCGATCCGGGCGCGCAACCGAAGAAGCAAATTGTGGTGCATGTTGCAGTGGCGCAGGACGGCACCTTAAGTGGCACGATCGACTACCCTGATCAGGAGGTCTCAGGAATTCTGATCACCGCCATATCCTATAAGGAAAGCATCCTGCACTTCGAGAGCAACACATGCTCTTATGACGGCACTATGAGCAAAGATGGTTCAGAGATCAAGGGCACCTGGAAAGAAAGTGGGGCGCCGCTGAGTCTCAGCCTGAAGCGCGCGTCTTAGCGCCCGCGAAACTTCTCTCCGGGGTAGGTTGTCGCGATGTTGTCACCGTTTGGCGTCGAGTGAGCTGAGCCGTTGTCTAGTTCAAGCAACGGCGCTGCCGAGCTTCGCTCGGCTGGACAGCCGGGGGCGGCTGTCCCCACGTGGCTGAAAAGGTATAATGTGAATGCACTGTTACTACTGGAGGAAGTTCTATGGATCCGCTTGACAGCGGTTTCTGGGCACGCCTGAAGGCGAACCGCCCGGCATACACGCTCACGATTTTGGCTACCTTGGCGCTGGGCATACTGATCGGAACAATTATTTCGAAGGGAGTGAAGGGGCAGGAAAAGAAGGGATCGGATGCGACTCCTCTGACGATTCCGTCGCCGCAGCAGCTCTCGAGCCAGTTTGCGCAAATTTCCAAGCAACTGGAACCGACCGTGGTCAACATCAATACGGAATCGACGATCAAGAACCCGCATCACCGGCAGCACGGCGGGGGGAATCCCGATCAGCCCGACGATCAAAATCCCTTTGACGATTTCTTCGACAAGTTTTTTGGCGGACAGCAGGGCAGTGGTCCGATTCACGAGCATTCGCTGGGCTCCGGAGTCATTGTCGATGCCAAAGGCTACATTGTGACCAACCGGCATGTGGTCGAGAAAGCCGACCGCATCCGGGTGAAGCTGATGGACGATCCGCCGGGAGTTTTGCACGACGCGAAGGTGATTGGCTCCGACCAGGAAACCGATCTGGCGGTGATCAAGATCGACTCCGACAAGCCGCTGCCGGTGGCCAAGCTGGGCAACTCCGACGGCATGCAGGTGGGCGATTGGGTGCTTGCGGTGGGCAGTCCGTTTGGATTGTCGGAGACGGTGACGGCAGGGATTGTGTCGGCGAAGGGGCGGAATATCGTGCCCAACCGGCAATTCCAGTCGTTCATACAAACCGATGCGGCCATTAATCCGGGCAATTCGGGAGGCCCGCTGGTGAATATGGCTGGCGAAGTGATCGGGATTAATACCGCGATTCTCACCGATACGAATGCGTACGCGGGGGTTGGCTTCGCGATGCCTTCGAACACGGTAGTGAATGTCTACAATCAACTGATCGCGCCGGACCATCGAGTTGCGCGTGGGTCGGTTGGCATCATGTTCAACGCGCAGGAGAATCCGGCGATCGCGCGGGTGTATGGCGCGGGCGCGGGGGGCGTCACTGTTTCGGCGGTTACGGCGGGGAGTCCCGCCGAGCGAGCCGGGATAAAAGTGGGGGACACGATTGTTTCGGTGGATGGCACGGCGGTAAAGAACGGCGATGAACTGGTTTCCGATATTGCCAGCCGCAAGCCCGGCAGCAAGGTGGTGCTGGGGTTTGTGCGCAATGGCAAGAAAGAGGAAGCCACGGTGACGGTTGCGGATCGGGCCAAGCTGTTTGCGGCTCGCCTCGGGGAAGACGAGGAAGGCGGTGAGGAAGCCGCGCCCAAAGAGAGCAAGCTGGGTCTGACGGTTCGCGCGGTCACTCCTGAAATGGCCAACCGGCTGGACATTCCGGCCGACAAGGGCGTGATCGTGCAGGATATCAAGCCGTCATCGTTCGCCGACGACGTGGGTCTCACGCGTGGGGACGTGATCCTCGAAATCAACAAACAACCGGTGAATTCCGAGGAGGACTTTACCCGCATCTCTTCTACCTTGAAGAGCGGACAGGATGTTGTATTCCTGGTACGTCAGCGGGGCGCGAGCCGTCAGGACGGCACCATCTTCCTGGCCGGTACACTTCCGTAACCTGGCGAAAACCAAGGAGACTGGCACTGAGCGCCCCGATCGGGGATCATTGGCTCAGTGCCGGTTTTGGTTTGAGCCCCTTTTGGTCTGAGCCGGTTTTGGTTTGAGAGGATAAGTATTGCGTTTCCTTGACTTGGGGATGACAAGAGTTTCAGCGGTGGGTTGCATGGTTTTTCTTGCAGCCACGCTGGGGTTCGCCCAAGACAGCAGCGGGCCTGCGACCACAGCCGCTGCAGGCAAGTCTCATGCCTCGACGAAGCGATCTAAATCCATCCGCGCTTCGGCGCGCTCGACCGCCAGCAAGAGCAAAAAGTCGCGGAAATCCGCCGCGGCCCGGGGTCCTCATGGACAACAAAAGATCGATGCGCAGCGGACCCTGGAAATTCAGGAAGCCCTGATCCGCGAGCACTACCTCGACGGGCAAGCTTCGGGCACGTGGAATCCCGCCACGGAACAGGCCATGCAGCGTTATCAGGCGGACAACAATTGGCAATCCAAAACCACGCCCGACGCCCGCGCCTTGATCAAACTTGGATTGGGACCGGATCATAAGCATTTGCTGAATCCGGAAAGCGCCATGACAAGCCAACCTCAGGGAACGCATGGGGCCTCGATCTCAAATTCACCCGGCGCGGGTGATTCCGACAAACAACAAAGATAGTAAAGTTAAGAACCTTCGCCGCGGATTTACGCGGATCAACGCAGATTAGGAAAAAGAGTATCCGCGTGACCCCTGGCAAAGGTTTGTGACTTTCCGAAGCTAGCTCTTCATTACGGGATCGGGAAAATATGGCAGGGGTTGCCCGGTGACAATGGCGCGCGGGTTGCCATCGACCAGTGCATTCGCCACCTCTTCGCCGCATGTTTCCGCCACCGCTTTGCGGGCGGTGGAAAGCACGGGAGGACGGCGCCGGGTGTCATGCGCATCGGTGGCCAGGACGTGGACGGCATCGCGTTTCAGCAGCCATTGAGCGGTTTGCCACGCGGCCTCGCCCCATCCACCCGTCAACGCCGACCCAGTCACCTGGATCACGCACCCGAGTTCGACCCACTGCAGAATCCGCTGCGGAGTTCGCTGCACAATCGGATTGCGTTCCGGGTGCGTAATCACCGGGGTCAGTCCTTTTTGCAGGAGCTTGCTGAAGTGCTCTTCCATCTGGACGGGAATGCTGTAATTGCTAAGTTCCGCCAGCAGGTAGCGGCTGCCTTCGATGACATAACGATCGGGAAACAGCATCACATCCTGGAGATTTTCGTAGGAGAGATGGAAGTCGCAGCCCAGGCTGAGCCGGGGCGCATCGCCAACCCGTTGCCGCAAATCGTCGAGCTCCCGGCTCAAGAACTCGCGATCGTAGCGATAGCGGTCGTTGGCGTGCGGCGTGGCGACAATGTGCTCGATGCCGTCCGCGACTGCCATGCGGCACATCTCCTCGGCCACGTCCCAGGATCTGGCGCCGTCGTCGACCTCGGCGAGAATGTGGCAGTGAATGTCAATCATGCGAGATCTTCATGGCTTTGATGCGATTTAAGCAGATTTTGCGGCAAACACCAAACTCATCGCGGTTCGGGATTCTCAACTTCGCCTCACTTGATCCGCGCTAAGAATTCTTGCAGTTCCTGGGGCAGCGGGCGCGCAAACGACATCGCTTCGCCGCTCCGAGGATGCTGCAACTGCAGCGCGGCCGCATGCAGAAAATTTCTTGGCAGGGAAATGCCGGCTCCATTCTTCGCACTGATCTCGCGGGGCGCCCCATACAAAGTATCGCCGGCCACGGGATGGCGCAGCGAGGCCAGATGCACCCGGATCTGGTGAGTCCGCCCAGTATCGATGCGCACTTCCAAGAGCGTGAACTTTCCGTAGTTCGAATCAAGCCGCTCCTGCACGGTGTAGTGCGTAATGGCTTCGCGTCCGCCGGAACTTTTCGTCGTCATTCTCGTTCGCCGCACCCGGTCGCGGCTGATGCTGCTGCTGATCGTCCCCCGATCCTGCTTCATCCAGCCATGCACCAACGCGATATAAGTTTTCTTGACCACCCGCCGGGCGAATTGCGCCGCCAGCTTGCGATGGGCGTCGTCGTTTTTCGCCACGACGATCAGCCCGCTGGTGGCTTTGTCCAAGCGATGCACGATGCCGGGCCGCAACTCTCCGCTCACGCCCGAGAGCTGCCCGAACCGGTGCAGCAGCGCATTGACCAGTGTGCCGCGATTGCGCTCGTCTTCAGTCGCGCCGGCGCCGGCGTGCACCATCATTCCAGCGGGCTTGTTGATCACTGCCAAATCATCGTCTTCGTAAACGATGTCCAGCGGAATCTCCTCGGCAATCGCGCGCAAAGGCGGCGATTTCACAGCGCCAAGAATCGCGATCACTTCTCCGCCTCGCAATCGCAAGGATGTTTTCGCCGCGCGATCGTTCACCAGCACTTTGGTTTCGTCGATCAATTGCTGGACGCGGGCACGGCTGGTGCCGGAGATCTGGCTGACGAGGAATTGGTCCAGCCGCTTGCCGGCATCTTCGATTGTCGCAACCAGAGTTTTGGGGAATGTCTCCACGCGCCGCGGAACTAGTCCATGCCAAGAATACAGCGATCGTGGTCACTGCGAACACAAAGATGCGAAGACGCAAGCCATGTTCTCTGTGACTCTGCGGTGAAGCAGGGTTGGAAGCTACCGCGCTGCCTGGGCCGGAAGCGCCTTCAATGCCGGCCGGAGCCACCAGATCAGGCCGGCCATCACGACCAAGCCAATCGAGATCAACTGGGTTCCGGTCATGATTCCGCCGAACACCGACCCTCGTCCCGGATCGTCGCGCAGAAACTCAAGAAAATATCGGGCCACGCCGTAAAGAAAAAGATAAGCCGCGAACACCTGGCCATCGAATTTCTTCCGCTTCAGCAGCCACATCAAAAAGAAGAAATTCGCCAGTTCTACTGCCGACTCAAAAAGCTGCGTAGGCTCGAGCGGCTGCCCCAGCGGCGTGCCCACCCAGGCTTGAGCAATCGGACTGGTAAAGGTCACACCCCAGAAATGAGTGGTTGGTTTGCCATAGCAGCAGCCTGCGGCAAAGCAACCCACTCGTCCCAGGGCATGCCCGAATGCCAACCCGGGCGCAAAGGCATCACAAGTCGCCAGCGCCGGCATCCGATGTTTCCTTACGTACCAAGCCGCTGCGGCAAAGGCACCAATCAGCCCGCCGGAGAAAACTCCGCCAGCCTGCAAAGTGCTGAAACTGAAAATCTCTCCCAGGTGGGCGCCGTAGTACGTCCAGTCATAGGCAATGTAAAGAATCTTGGCGCCAATGATTCCGCATAGCACCACCAAAATGCCCAGATTCCACGCATCGTCTCCGTTGATCCCCTGCTTCTCCGAATTGCGCACGCTGATCCACAGTCCGATCAGCACGCCCAATGAGACCAGAAGTCCGTAGGTGGGAAGACTGAAGTTGCCAATATGAAAGAGTCGAGGGAACACAGTTATTTAGATGCAGAGCACTGGGAAATAGTACCCGCCAGTGTAACCGGGAAAGGCAATCAGAAGAAGCAAGCCGACCCACCTAGCCGTGTGGCAGGCCGAGAATGAACCCGTCGGTAGACGTTGGGAACCCGCCGCGACCCTTTAGGCATCTCCGCATGGCGGAGCATCGCACACCGGATCTAATTTAACGAGTCAGGCCCCCGTTCATTCGGTGTTGGTTCAAAAATCGGTTACCACCATCACCAACTGCGCAGGCCGGCTTTCATCTTGAATGCTAGGGAAACCGCGCCCGATTCGCAAGGGGGACTGCACAAATAGTTGGCACTCGGGTTGCCAGCGACTTTCGTAAGGGGGCAAAGCTAGACCGGACCGGAACCACGTGGGGACAGCCGCCTGAGCCTGCCCCGGAGCGAAGTCGAAGGGGCTGTCCGTCGAGCGCTGCTTGACAATGACTACCCCGCCCGCCGCTTGTCCTCCAGCACCTCATCCAGCGCATTCGCCAAATGATGCGCCCGCTTCAGATATTCTACCGCTCCGCCATCCTGATTGCGCTTCAGGAGATGATATTCATCGGCGATATTAAGCGCAGCCAGCACTGCCAATCGCGCCGTGTCCACCGTGTGGGTCTGGTCCGCGACCGCCCGCATTTTGGCGTCCACGTACTGCGCCAACTTGATGATGTATTCGGCATCCGACCCGCGAAGACTGTAGGCTTGATCGAAAATCTCCACCCGGACGCTGCCGTCATCGGCATTCTTCGCTGCCGACTGCTTGGTGGCGCTTGCCATAAACGATTACGCTCCTCCCCACTGCCGCGCGAAATCCCGAGCCCGCTCGAGATTCAGCTTGCCGCCTGCTCTTCCGCAATCGTATCGATCTGCTGCAGCATTTTTTCCACCCGGCCGCGAATGTCCTCGCGCTCCCGGCGGAGCTGCACCATTTCGCGGCGCAAGCCTTCGGCTTCCTCCTCCCGCTCTTCCAGTTGCTCGCGCAGGCGCTGCGCATCGCGTTCCGCCGCCGATCGCGCCTCCCGCGCCGCTTTGTACATCTCGATCATGCGATAGACTTTTTGTTCGAGCGCCTGAAAATCGTCAGCCGGTACTTGCGCCGATACCTCTTCCGCCATTCTCACCACCATGATTGACTTCTTCCCCTGAGAGATTGTGATCTTCAGCGCAGTATACCGCACAACCCTGTGGATGAATTAGATAGATGAAGCCACCGTTGCTCAACGTGGGGACGGCCGCCCTCGGTCGTCTTGTCGAGCGAAGCTCGACTAGTCGTGGCGGGCTATCGTTCTTGCAATTTCCTCAATCGCCTCCCAGCCTCATCCAGCGTCGCATCCCGCTTGCAGAATGCGAATCTCACCTGCTTCGCGCCATCCCGCGGATCATTGTAGAAACTCGAACCCGGAACCGCCGCCACGCCAATTTCCTTGACCAGATATTTCGTGAACTCCACATCATCCGCGAACCCAAACGCGCTGATATCAGTCATCACGTAATACGCGCCTCGTGGACGAAAGCATTGGAATCCCGCGTCGGTCAGAGCGGGAATCAGACGATCACGCCGCGCCCGGTATCCATTGGCGAGGTTTTCATAATAGGCGCGCGGCAGAGCCAGCGCCGCCGCTCCTGCTTCCTGCAAAGGAGCCGGAGCGCCCACGGTGAGAAAATCATGAACTTTGCGAATGGCACTGGTGATCGCCGGCGGCGCCACGGCCCACCCCACCCGCCATCCAGTGACGCTGTAGCTTTTTGACAAGCCATTGATCGTGACCGTCCGCTCGCTCATCCCTTCCAGCCTCGCCATCGAAATGTGTTGCGTGCCGTCGTAAAGAATGTGTTCGTAAATCTCATCGGTGATGGCAAGAACGTTGAACTCGACACACAAATCGCGAATCAACTCCAACTCGGCGCGGGTAAATACTTTGCCAGTAGGATTGTTCGGCGTATTGAGAATGATCGCTTTGGTCTGATGATGGAAGGCCGCGCGCAACTCGCGCTCATCGAATGCCCATTCACCATCCGCCGTCGTAGGCGGACGCAGTTTCACAAACACCGGTTTCGCTCCGGACAGCACCGCGTCCGGCCCATAATTTTCGTAGAACGGCTCGAAGATCACGACTTCATCGCCCTTGTTGCACACCGCCAGCAGCGTCGAAATCATCGCCTCGGTCGAGCCGCAACATACCGTGATCTGCGTCTCCGGATCGACCGCGATCCCCTGCCATTCCTGCATCTGCCGCGCAATGGCGTTCCGCAGGCTTTTTGCGCCCCAGGTGATCGCGTACTGATTCACATCGGCCGCGACTGCCTCTTGCGCTGCCCGCTTGATCTCCGCCGGAGCAGGAAAATCCGGAAAACCCTGCGCCAGGTTCACCGCCCCATGCAGCATCGCCTGCCGCGTCATCTCGCGAATGACGGACTCGGTAAAGTGTTCAACTTTGTCGCTGAGAAAATGCTTCGGTTGGATAACGACATCAGCCATAATTCGGTCAGACTAGCACAAGGGAGAACTTGGATTCACCAACGAACACGTTCACCACAGAGTCACAGAAGAAGAAAAACAAATACTTCTCTGTGACCCTGTGTCTCTGTGGTGAATAAGGACGAAGGTCGAAGGGATTACGATGTCCGTAGCGTTCCGCCCAAGTCCTCAAGAGCTTTGATGATCTGCTCAGACCACTGCGCCACCTCGTCCTCGCGCAAAGTCCGTTCCCCGGATTGAAATGTGGCCCGCAGCAGCAAAGAGTATTTGCCCGCGGGAATGGAACCGCCGCGAAAAACCTCTACCGGAACAAAACTTCGCATCTCGCTCAAAGCTAATCTGGCCACGGCCTTCTGCATTTTCGCGAACTCAATCGAATCGTCAAAAATAAAAGAGAAGTCGCGCTCCACCGCCGGATAGCGTGGCAGCGCTTCATACCGCACCGCACGCAGCCCGCGCTTGAACAACCGATCTAAGTAAATCTCGGCGACAAAAATGTCTTGCTTGAGCTTGCGTCCCGCCGCAATCTCCGGATGAATCTGCCCAAACTGCGCCACAACTTCGCCGCCCATCACGGCGCACGCCGACCGCCCAGGATGGTAATGCTCCGCGGCATCAGCCTTGTATTCGAGCCCGTTATGCTGGAAGGCAGCCAGCAAAGTTTCCACATCGCCCTTGAGATCGAAGAACAACGTCGCCCGCGCCGCCTGATGCACGCTCGCCTTCAAAGCGCTTCCAGTCGCGCCCATACAGATGCGCTTGAACTCCGCCGTCTTCTCACCAGCCGCTTCGAACACATTCCCTGCTTCGAACAGGCGAACGCTGTCGCTGCCCCGGTTCAGGTTGTAAGCCAGCATGTTCAACATGCCCGGAACCATCGAAGTGCGCATTACCGAAGCTTCTTCGCTGAGCGGGTTCGCCAGCTCAATTACCGGCACCGACGAAAATTGTTCCGCATCTAGATGCGAAATAAAAGTCAGCGAAATGGCTTCGTCGTATCCCAAAGCCAGCAGGGAAGTCCGCAGTTTCCTTTCCTTATCCGCATTGGGCAGTTCGACGACCGATCCAATATATGCCGGTAGCGTGTTGGCAAACTTGTCGTACCCGTGCAAGCGCGCGATCTCTTCGATCACATCGATTTCGCGTTCGACATCCAGCCGCCAGCTCGGAACCTGCACCGTGAACTCAAGTTCTTCGCCAGGCTCGGGAATCAATTCGAAACCCAGCCGCCGCAGAATGCGCAGAATTTCTGCGGCCTCCAGCTTCTCGCCAAGAATGCGATGCACTTCGGAAACCCGCAGCGCGATCGGCGCCTGATCCAGCCGCCGCGCGATCACATCCACCGGCCCACCAATCAATTCGCCGCCACCCGATTGCAAAATCAGTTCAGCCACTCGATTGCAGGAAAGAACCGTGGACTCATAATCCGCGCCGCGCTCGAAGCGATGCGACGCATCCGTATGCAGCCCGTGCCGCCGCGACATTTTGCGCACCGTCACCGGATCCCACCACGCCGATTCAATCAGAATATTCCGCGTCTTCTCCGTAATCATGGTGTCGAAGCCGCCCATCGTGCCCGCCAATCCGACCGGCTTCTTCGCGTCAGCAACCACGAGGTCTTCGGAGGTCAGCTTGCGCTCCACGCCGTCGAGCGTCTTGAGCACCTCGCCATCCCGCGCCCGCCGTACCACGATCCCGCCGTCCAGCAAATCCAGATCGAACACATGCGTCGGTTTCCCCATCTCCCAAAGCGTGTAGTTGGTCGCATCCACGGCATTGTTGATAGGCCGCTGATCCAGCAGCGCAAGCCGCCGCACCACCTCCTCGGACGATTTCCGGATCGTCACATTTCGGATGACCCGCCCCGTGAACCGCGCACACCCTTCCCCGTCCTGAATGTCGATGGAAAACGGAGGCCGCGCGTCCCCGCCCGGCTGGCCCGAGACCACCGGCAACCGCGGCTCAATCGTTTTCAAGGGCAAGTCATAAATCGCGGAACACTCCCGAGCCACACCATAATGATTCATGGCATCCGGACGATTCGTAGTGATGTCCATCTCGAAGATCGTCCCGTCGCCCTCGCCGCTAACCGACTCCACCGCGATCCCAGCCAACGTCAAATCGTCGGCAAGCTGATGGTAGTTGACGTCAAGGTCAACGAAATCGTGCAGCCATTGAGGAGAGATCTTCATCGTTCTTGAAAAAAAGTAACCTCGTATTCGAGAAGGTCCTTCGGGTCATCTTCGGAAAAGTTGACCGTGATCTTCCGGCCGGGAAAATCATGATTGAGTTTGACTAGCCATATCTCCTTCATCAATCTGCCGAGATACAGAACTACCTCTCGCGTCGGCCTTTCGTGATGAGACCTAGAAAAAAGATCGACGATGTGCTGGTGGTTCATCACAGCTTCGACCCTTGTTTTGTCCCCTCCAGCCTGCGCCAGAAATGCCCGGTAGTTCTCGTCATCGACGGTCCCGCTTTCCCGCAAAATGCACCCATCGTGCTCGACGAAATTAGGCCACAGAATCCGCGCGCATCCGATCAGGTGTTTGTGATCACCTTCGCAGGCGATCCACTGGTCTATGTCGATGCCCTCACCGTTATTCCAGGCCTTTAGCTCTGGAATAAGGTTCCCGAAATCCACATTATTGTCGAAAGCTGGCATCACCCAAACTGCTCCAGGAATCTAACATCCCCATTGAAGAATAATTGAATATCGTCTACGCCGTATTTCAGAATCGCAATCCGCTCCACGCCCATGCCGAAGGCGAAGCCGCTGACCTTCCTGGCGTCGTAGTCCACGAACCCATAGACATTCGGATCCACCATGCCGCAACCCAGCAACTCAATCCAGCCGCTGGCTTTGCAGTTCCGGCAAGGGCCGCCATCGCGATATCCGCGCCCCCCGCAAAAAATGCAACTGATCTGCACATCCGCGCTGGGCTCGGTGAAAGGGAAAAACGATGGATAAAACCGCGTCTTCACGCTCGATCCAAACAGAGCCTTCATGGCGTAATCGAGCGTCCCCTTCAAATCGCAAAACGTAATGTTGGTATCCACCGCCAGCCCCTCGACCTGATGGAAAATCGGAGAGTGCGTCGCGTCCGGCGCATCGTTGCGATGCACTTTCCCCGGGCAAACCACGCGCACCGGAGGCTTCATCTTCTCCATGGTGCGTATCTGCACCGGAGAAGTGTGCGTGCGCAGCAGCAACCGATCCCGCGGCGGCTTCGATTCCTGATTGGCGATAAACAGCGTATCCTGCGTATCGCGCGCCGGATGATTGGGCGGAAAATTCAGCGCCTCGAAATTGTAATAGTCGGTCTCAATCTCCGGTCCTTCTTCCACCGAGTACCCAAGATTGCGAAACACCCCAACAATCTCATTCATCGTCTTGATGACCGGATGCTCCGCCCCAAGTGGGCGCCGAATGCCGGGAAGGGTGATATCGATGCGGCCGGAGTCGAGTGACCTCGGCTTGCTTTGGTCGCTGACCGACCGCTCGGCGCCAGTGACACGGATCTCTATCTGAAGGCGTAGCTCGTTAACATTAACTCCGACATTCCTCTTCGCATCCTTGGGAGCAGCCCTCAGCCATTGTTCATTGATCTGAGTTAGAATGCCGGCCTTTCTTCCGAGCCATCGATCTCGCAAGGCCTTGGATCCTGTCTCCGTCTGAACGACGTCGGCCTCCGCTTGGCACGCCTGAATGCATTCATCCACTGCCGCCACGAGCGTCGCGTCGGAAAAATCCGTCAACTTGGGAACGGTGTACATCGATTTTTCTTTGGAACTCATATCGAGGTTTTGTCATCCCGAGCGCCGCCCGAGCCGCGCTCGCGCGGTGAGGGCAAGAGAGGGATCTGCAGTTTCTTACGCGACCGGCGAACTGCAGATTCCTCGCGGGCCAACGCCCGCTCGGAATGACAATTCTGAATTGGCTAAATGCTAAATGCTAATTGCTAAAGGCTGGTTTTCTACGCCGCCCCGCCAATAGCAGTGCGAGCTTGCTCGGCCAGACTCTTAAACGCGGCAGCGTCTTTGACCGCCAAATCTGCGAGAATCTTGCGATCCAGTTCCACGCCGGCCTTCTTCAATCCGTGCATGAACTGGCTGTAGCTCATCCCATTCAGTTTGGCGGCGGCGCCGATGCGCACGATCCACAGCGACCGGAATTGCCGCTTGCGCTGTTTACGTCCGCTATAGGCGAACTTCAGGCCGCGCTCGACGGCTTCTTTGGCCGACCGGTAGAGTTTGGATTTTGTGAGGAAATAACCGCTGGCGCGGTCTAATATTTTTTTGCGCTTGGCGCGCCGTTTGGTCCCACGTTTTACACGAGGCATGGATCTACTCCTTTTTTATTTCGATTTACGGCGGCTGGAGGCAGGAGACCGAAAACAGTCTTTATAACCTCTTCACACGCCGGGGGCCACAGAATCACACAGCATTCGCAGCCCACAAAACGCGGACAACTCGCCCGCGCCGCACCAACTTACTCTAGTACGGAATCATCCGCTTGATTTTGGGTGTATCGGCGTCGCTCACCAATACCGCATGGCCCAGCTTCTTTTTGCGCTTGCGCGCCTTGGAGGTCAGCATGTGGCGCAAATGCGAATGCCCGCGCTTTACCTTCCCGGTTGCAGTTTTCTTGAAGCGCTTCGCGGCGCCCTTGTGTGTTTTCAGCTTTGGCATAAGTCCTCAGGATTAGCTATCAGCATTCAGCCGTCAGCGCTCAGCGAAAGACTTAGCTAAGTGCTAGAGTTTGGAACCTTCCTCAACCCGAAACGCTTAGTCTACGCCTTTGCCGCGCGGTCCTGCGTCGTCGGCGCTGCATGCGGCTTTTGCCCCGTTTCCTTCTTCGGCGCCAGGATCGCATGCAGTGTATTTCCCTCCTGGCGGGGGCGGAACTCTACGATGCTTTTATCCTGCACATCTTTGATCAGGCGCTCCAGAATCTGGCGTCCCAGGCTGGTGCGGGTCATCTCGCGTCCGCGAAAAAAAATGGTTGCCTTCACCTTGTCGCCTTCGTCAAGGAAGCGCAACACATGATTCTTCTTGGTCTCGTAATCATGGTCGTCCACATTGATGCGGAACTTAACTTCCTTGACCGTGATCGTCTTCTGGTGCTTCTTGGCCTCGCGTTCCTTTTTCTCTTGCTGGTAGAGAAACTTCCCGTAATCCATGATGCGGCAGACGGGAGGGACAGCGGTAGGCGAAATCTCAACCAGGTCCAGGTTCTTCTCGCGAGCCATCTTGAGCGCTTCGTACGGCGGCATCACGCCGATCTGCTCGCCTTCGTCCCCAATCACTCGAATTTCACGCGCTCGAATACGGTCGTTCGTGCGGATAAAGCGTTTATCGATACAATCCTCCGTCAGTTACAGCGACAACTAAGATGCAAAATTATAGCATGTCCGGCCGCGCTTCCGGCACAGATCGTCGGAATACCCGAGGAGGCGCTCGCGCTGCAGCCTCCCGGTCAAGACTTCTTCTTCGTCGGCTTGGACTTTAACGTTTTCGCATATTCGTAGCTCAGTGCGAGATACTTCCGCAGCTCTTTCGTATTCTTCAACAAAGCGTCAGGAACCGCTACATACTCTTTCATGACCGCTCCGTACGCCTCAAACAACGTAGTCTTGTACTTCTTCAGAAATTCCTCCCGCTTACCCTCGGGAAGTCTGATGGCTAGGCGAGATTGATGCAGCAGCGTGAACATGTTGCCATTCACGGAAGTATACGGATTGGCCGCGCCCTTCCGTTCGATCTCGGGAATCGTTGCGATGAGTTTGTCGTACAGAAGTTCGGAATCGGAAGGGACCGCGGTCTTTTTCAGTGGGCCCATGATTGTTGATGCCTGTGCGCTCACCACTCCGACAAGGCCTTCATGGCGCGCAGCAGGTCGTCGGCCTGGGGCAGGATGGCGTCTTCCAGAACCGGCTGGTAGGCGACGAACGTATCTTTTGCGGCTACGCGGCGCACCGGGGCATCCAGGTGATCGAAGAGTTCGTCGGCGATGCGGGCCGCGATCTCGGCGCCGTAGCCCCAGCTCAGGGAATCTTCGTAGGCGATGAGCGCGCGATTGGTTTTGCTGACCGAAGCGGCGATGGTCTCCCAATCAAACGGATTCAGGCAGCGCAAGTCGATCAACTCGACCTTGACTCCTTGCTCGCGTTCCAGCTTTTGTGCCGCTTGCAGGGCGCGGGGAACGACGGCACCGTAGGTGATTACGGATAAATCCGTTCCCGCCTGCACGATCTTCGCTTTGCCGAACGGGATGGCGTAATCCGGGCCGGGATAAGGGGCACGGCCGAAAGTCTCACGATAGAGCCGCTTGTGTTCCAGGAACAAAACCGGATCGTCGCAGCGAATCGCCGTACGCAGAAGCCCGGCTGCATCGAGCGCATTCGAGGGAAACACCACCCGCATGCCGGGAGTGTGCGTGAAAATGCTCTCGCCGCATTGAGAATGATAAATTGCGCCGCCGGTGAGGTATCCGCCAATCGCGACCCGGACCACGGCTGGGCAGGAGAAGCCGTTGTTGGAGCGCCAGCGAATCAGCGGGAGCTCGTTGCGGAGTTGCATCATTGCCGGCCAGATGTAATCGAAGAACTGAATCTCGACCACGGGCTTCATGCCGCGCGTGGCCATGCCTACGGCACGGCCCACGATGTTGGCTTCCGCAAGCGGCGAGTTGAAGACGCGATCGGAGCCGAAGTCGTGCTGCAAGCCATAAGTCAACTTGAAGACGCCGCCTTTGCCCTTGATCAGCTTCTCTTCGAGATATTGTTCGCGGCTGGCATCGGCCACATCTTCGCCGAAGATCACGATGCGCTGATCCCGGCGCATCTCGTCGCGCAGCGTGGCATTGATCAGATCGGCCATGGTTTTCGGAGCAATCTTTTTGCCGTCGGTTGCCGGAGCGGCCAATGCAGGCTCGGTTGTGAATGTGGAAGAAGTGGGATCGAGGTCGGGCGAATAAACATATCGCGTCACCGTGTCCGGCGTGGGCAAAGCCGCGTCCAAGGCCTGATCGACCGCAACCTGCAGATCGTCTTCGACCTGCCTCTCGAGTTGGTTGATGCCTTTTTCGTCGAGAATGCCTTCACGGATCAGAAACATCTGCATGCGGGTGATGGGATCGCGAGTTGCGTCGTGTTCGCGTTCTGCATCTGGGCGGTAAAGGCGTTCGTCGTCGGAGAGTGAATGCGAATAGGGTCGAATCACATGGGCGTGAATGAATCCCGGACCCTCGCCGGCGCGGCAGTGGGCCACGGTGCGGACAAATGCGGCGTAGGATGCAACTGGATCGGTGCCGTCAACTTCTTCAAAGTGGAAGTTTGGAAAACCGGCGACCAGCCGCGAAATGTTGCCTCCCGAAGTCTGCACCTCGACGGGGACGGAGATGGCGTATCCGTTGTCCTGCACGACGAATACCACAGGCAGCTTGCGATTGGAGGCGGTATTCATTCCCTCCCAGAATTCGCCTTCGCTGGTGGTGCCGTCGCCGAGCGAAACGTAGGTGACCTCATCGCTCTGAAATTTAACGTCCTTGAATTGACGGTAGTCTCCGTCGGCTTTCTTGGCGGCTTGCGGATGCGTGGCGAAGTAGCGGCCGCCTTCGGCGCAGCCCACCGCCTGCAGAACCTGCGACCCGGTTGGAGAAGACTGGGTGACCACGTTCAGTTTCGGAAAACCCCAATGCGAAGGCATTTGGCGCCCGCCCGATTGGGGGTCATCCGCGGCGCCAACGGCCATCAACAGCATTTCGTAGGGCGTGGCTCCGAGCGCCAGGCACAGAGCGCGATCGCGATAGTAAGGATAAAACCAGTCGTAGGCAGGTTTCAGGGTAAAACCCGCAGCCAAACCGATGGCCTCGTGGCCGGCGCCCGAAATCTGGAAGAAGATTTTTTGCTGGCGTTTGAGCAGGATCTCCCGGTCGTCCAGCCGCCGGGAAGTGTACATGATCCGGTAGGCCTCAATCAGTTGGTCGCGGGAAAGACCCTCGTAGGTCTTCCCGCCGGTGATTTTCTCGTCGCTCACCCCCGCCGGTTTAGGATCTGTCTTGGTCGCCATCCCGTCCCATTGTAAACGCTGACCGGCGATTCGGAATAGCCTTCAGCTTCCAGCCGTCAGCCTTCAGCCAGTTCGGCGCTTAGCACTTAGCATTTGGTCGTCGAGGGGTTGGCTGAGTGCTGAGTGCTGAGAGCTGGCAGCTGCCAGCTGCCAAAATCATTTATCCTGAAAACGCATGATCAAATTCCAGCGCCAGTTCGATCCCCGGGATATCAAGCTGCTCATCTTCGATCTCGACGGAACTCTGATCGATTCGCGCCTCGACCTTATCCACTCCGTAAACGCCATGCTCAAACACTTGGGGCGTCCCGAGTTGCCCGGCGATGTGATTGCTTCTTACGTCGGCGATGGCGCTCCGATGCTGATACGCCGTGCTCTCGGCGATCCGCGGGATGAAGGCGTCATGAAAGAGGGGCTGGAGCATTTCCTCGGCTATTACCGCGTGCATAAGCTCGACCACACCCACGCATACGACGGAATCAAAGAAATGCTTACGGTGATTCGCAACTCCAACCGCATCTCCCGGCAGATGGCCGTGCTTTCCAACAAACCAGTGAATCCCTCGCGAGCGATCGTCGAGGCGCTCGGCCTCGCCGAGTTTTTCGTTCATGTTTACGGAGGAAACAGCTTCTCCACCAAGAAGCCCGACCCTAAGGGCGCGCAGACTCTTCTGCGCGAAACTAAAACCCGCGCTCACGAAACTTTAATGGTCGGCGATTCCTCGATCGACGTCATTACCGGCCGCAACGCCGGCCTCTGGACGTGCGGGGTGACTTACGGCTTCGCCCCTCACACCCTATGTGAAGCGCCGCCGGACGTCTCCGTCGACAGCCCGCGCGAGCTGGCAGAGTTATTCGCCTGAATCAATCCGATTTCCAATTGCCGGCGGCTCAACGACGACACGCATCCCTTTGTGAGCCTTCGTGTCCTTAGTGGTTAACGCTCTTCGTCGATTCACGATACACTGCATTCGAGAATGAACACCTTCACTCCCGCCGAACTGCGCAAACTACGCAGCCTGAAAACCCCGCACGGAATCCAGCGCTTCCTCGACGACATGCCCTACCACCTGGCCAACACCGCCTGGTCGCCGCGCCGGGTGCTGCGCGAAAACACCTCGCACTGCTTCGAAGGGGCAACCCTGGCCGCCGCTGCCCTGCGCGTTAACGGCTTTCCTCCGCTGGTCTTCGACCTCGAAGCCGAGCACGACACCGACCACGTCGTCGCCATCTACCGCATCCGCGGCCACTGGGGCGCCATCGCCAAATCCAACTACACCGGATGCCGTTACCGCGAGCCCGTCTATCGCACTCTGCGCGAACTCGCCCTGAGTTATTTCGATGTCTACTTCAACCTCCGCGGAGAGCGCTCGCTGCGAACTTTTTCGCGTCCCGTCAATCTCGCTCGCTTCGATGGCCTCGACTGGATGACCACCGATCAACCTCTCTGGTTCATCGCCGAGTACCTGTTCACCATCCGCCATCACCCGCTGCTGCGCCCGGGCATGGCCAAGCGCCTGCATCGCCTCGACGACCGCTCTTTCCGCGCCGGCCGTCTGGGAAGCGCGGAAAAGTAGGCCACCATTTGAAATTTCGCCGCCAGTCCCCAGAACTCGCAGGAACCTCCCGGGTTCTATCCACGTAACATGACCATGCGCGTCAAGCCCGCACTTTTCCTTCTCGTTCTCACCTGCAGCTTCGCCCCGGGCCAAAACAACCAGCCTGCTACGGTCTCCGCCCCGGCTCTTTCCGAGGACCAGATCCGCGAACTCATTCGCCAGACCGCCGACCATGACATGGAAAATGACAAACGTCTGCGAGATTACACCTACATCCAGCGCGAAGAAGAACACAAACTCGATGGCAAAGCCCAGGTAAAATCCACCGAAATAAAAACTTCCGAAATCATGGAACTCTACGGCGAGCAAGTCGAGCGCCTGATCGCCAAAGACGACAAACCGCTCTCCGACAGAGACGCCAGAAAAGAAGAAGAAAAAATCCAGAAGATCATCGACAAGCGCAAAAATGAATCCGAGGAAGACCGCACAAAACGCGAGGCCAAAGAAGAAAAAGACCGTGAAGAAAACCGCCAGTTCGTGCGCGAGGTAGCCGACGCCTACAACTTCCGACTGGCCGGCATCGAGTCACTCGCCGGACGCGACACCTATGTCATCGACGCCGAACCCCGCCCCGGCTACCAGCCTCACCTGAAAGAAGCCAGAATCCTGCCCAAATTCCGCTTCCGCGCCTGGATCGACAAAGACGAATCGCAGTGGAAAAAACTCGACATTCAGTGCATCGACACGGTTTCCTTCGGCCTTTTCCTGGCGCGCGTCCACAAGGGCTCGCGCATCCTCATCGAGCAAACTCGCATTAACGACGAAGTCTGGCTGCCGCAACACATCGACGTCAAGGTCGACGTGAGAATCGCGCTGCTGAAGAACTTCGATGTCGAGGACGACATCACCTACCGCGACTACCAGAAATTCCGCACCAACACCAAGATTGTTCCTATCGGAGAAGTGCAGGAATCACACTGATGCGCCGCCCACGCATCCTTTATTACGCCGGCCCCGCACGGGTGGCATACCACCTAAGTCACCAATTCTGTGAGCCCCGGGAAAGTCGAATAACCCCACATAAAACAAGAAAGCTCCTCCCGCACCTGCGGGAGGAGCCAGAAAACCCTGCGATCTAGAAACTGAACTTCGCCGCCAACTGAATCCCCCTCGGTGCGCCGCCACCCAGGAATGGGTTGCCAACGCCAACGTCGCCAGTGGCAGTGATCTGATAGCCGCCGTTGCCGACTTCCCGGTTGTTGGGCCCTTGAACAAACCCGCAGGTGCACGCCTTGTTGATATTGGCGGCCGGGTCGGCGATGAATGCCGGCAGCACCGGGTTGGCAAAGTTCGGATGGTTCAGAATGTTGAAAAAATCCGCCCGCAACTGCACAGACACACGCTCGGTAATCGGAGTGTTCTTGTAAATTGCCAGATCCCACTGCTTGTAAGTCGGACCAACCAGCGCATTCCGCCCCAGAGTCCCATAATGCCGCGTGCCCGGCACGCAATCCGAAGCGAAGCCGGAGAACTGGCCAGCTGCCTCTGTGCAGGGCATGGCGAACGAACTGAGTACGAGGTAGTTTGCGGGATTGCGCTTGTTATAAACGATCGGCCCCACCACATCTGGCCGGTCGAAGCCGTCACCGCCGCCGCTGTAGTCGTCTTCGAAGTTATAGTTGAGGGTGAAGGGTTGGCCGCTTTGCAGCGTTGCTGTACTATCCACGCCCCAGCCATTTCTTAGCCGGGACCAGCCACCGCTCATTTTCGGGAATTCGTAGCCTGCCACCCAAACAAACCGGTTGGGAACGTTGAAATTGGAAGGGCCGTATTCCCGCTGCGGGTTGTTGCTGTCCTGGGGCTGAGCCGCGTTGACCACGAAGTCTTCGCCGTCGCTGGAATTGTCCAGCGACTTCGACCACACGTAATTCACAATGGACATGAACCCGTGGAGGTTGGTCACCCGCAAACTGGCCTGCAGCGAGTTGTAGTTCGACTTGCCCGTGGAGTTTTCCTGGAACACATAAGTCGAGCCTGCAGCAGTATTGAAACCGCCAGACGGGACCGCGTAGGGTCGCGGCACGCCGAAGTCCTGAATCTTCCCGGTGGTGGCACAAGTGGCAAGTCCTTGTGGACAATCCGCCGCGTTGATCGCCGCTTGGCTCGGTTGGTTGAGGTCAAAGAATCGGAAAAGCCGGTGACCCTGCGATCCCACATAGCCCAACTGCATTACCACATTGTTCGACACCTGCTGCTGGAAGTTCAGATTGTAGTTCTCAATGTAGGGTGTCTTTATATGCTGATCGAAGGAAAATGTATCGCACTCGACCGTGCAGCCCGGAGTCCCATAAATGTGCGCATTCGGAATGTAAACTCCGTTCCTTGTCGTATCGCCGTTGGGCGCGAACGCGCCGGCATTGGCATTCGCCATCTGCACGGGATCGGGGCCGATATTGTTATAAGCGGGACCCGGAGCATAAAACGTCGGGTAAGGCAGGTGGCCGAGGAGCATATCCTGCGAGAACGCGTCAAAGAACAGTCCGTAGCCGGCGCGCACCACGGTCTTCCCTTTTCCGCTCACATCCCAGGCAGCACTGACCCTTGGGGAGAAATTCCTGTAATCAGGCTGGTACACATTCGACAGTCCCCCGGGACCAACTTGCTCCAGATTGCCCGTGGTTGCCGAAGTGGGGATGAAGTCGGAAAACAGGTTGTTCTTCTCCTTAACCGGCGCAAAGTAATCCCACCGCAGACCGTAGCTAAACGTTAGCCGGGAAGTCGCCCGGAAAGCGTCCTGCAGGTAGAACCCGAACCCATTTTGGCTGGTGTGGCGCCGCGTGTAACCAGTGTAATCAAAAAGCCCAAACGCCGACTCCTGCGGGGCCATCTCCAGCAAGCTCTCCAGGTCGTTGAAACGGATCCTTCCACGGGAGTATTTGTCGAACTGCTGTTCAACGCTGGTGCGATGAAATTCTCCCCCGAACTTTATATCGTGCTTATTGAGCTTCCAGGAGAAGCTGTCAATGAACTGGTTGTTGGTATCCACACGTTGCCGCGGATCGCCGGAGGTGGCGCCGATCTGGGAGAAGAATCCCGCGGCTCCGGTTGCGTTGGGCACGAGAAGGATGATGGGAACGCCCTGCGAGTGACAAGTGCTGAAGGTCGAAGGCGTGTTGCAAAAACCAATCGAACTGGGATCAAAATTCTGGTCCTGCGGGTTAAACCCTTCCGCAAAACGATTCCATCCGTATCGCACCTCGTTTACTTTCGTCGGTGACACCACCGTGACGTACGAAAGCGACACCAACTGCACGCGGGTGGGCGTCACTGTGTCAAAGCCCGGAAGCTGGCCACCGCTGGCATTCAGCGCCAGCGGAAACTGTTGGGTGCTGTCGCCGAAGAAATAACGTCCGCTGATGTTGTTGGTGGGATTGAAGCTGTGGTCGATCTTGGCGATTAAGCTGCTCAAGTTATTAAACGAGGGAGCAATCGCGGTGTAGTCGGGAGCGAAATTCCCGCTGGCATTGAAGCACCCTTGATCGCTTGACGTGGATCCAGGAATATAGTTCGCGGCGTTGTGCGGCCAGAATCCCAACAGTGATGAACCCACTGGGCTCACCGTGCCGCCGGCATTCAATACATTTTGCGTTGCCTGCGAAATCTGCGCCAGGGTGGGCACACAAGCCAATGAAACCACGCCCACGTTCTCGCGCTGGCCTTCATAGTCCACATAGAAGAAGGTACGGTCCTTGATGATAGGGCCGCCCAGCGAGCCGCCAAACTGGTTGTTGTGAAAAAGCGCCTTGGGCGCGGGATTGGGATCGAAATAATTCCTTGCGTCCAACGCGTCGTTGCGGAAATACTCGAAGAAGTCGCCGTGCAGCGCGTTGGTTCCGCTCTTGGTCACGATGTTGACGATGGCGCCGCCGTTACGTCCGTACTCCGGCTGGAAGTTGGAGAGCACGCGCATATCGGAGACGGCGTCGATAGGCAGAATCGCCGACGGGGTTCCGAATACGCCGGCCTGATTGATCGCCGGGTCGTTGCGGTATCCGTCGTTCATGTCGGTTCCATCGAGCAGGTAGTTGTTGGACCGGCCGCGAGCGCCGTTCATACTGAACTCGCCGAACGAACCCGGCGAGTCGGTGATCTGGTCGGGAGACCCGGTAACGCCCGGAGTCAGGAAAATCAGCTTGGTGTAGTCCCGACCGTTGATCGGGAGGTCCTTCACGGTTTCCTGGGTAAGCACGCTACCCAGCGTGGTGCTGGTCGTCTCTACCATCGGCAGGGTCTCGCTGGACACCTCCACCCGCTCGGTCACTTGACCGGGCTTGAGCGAGACATCCACGCGGCGTTCGCCGGCGACATCGACGGCGACGTTGCTGGTCGCCGAACTCTGAAATCCGGTCTGCGAAACCGTGACCGTGTAAGTCCCGATCGGAAGCTCGGGAACAGCGTAGCTCCCATTCGCGCTGGTCTGCGTGGTTCGCTCCAGCCCGGTGTTCGCGTTGCGTACTTTGACCGTGGCGCCCGAAACCACCGCGCCGGAAGTGTCCGTGACCGTCCCCAAAATGGTTCCGCGAAACGTCTGCGCAACCAGGGCCGTTGCCCACAGAACAACCAAAGCAGCCAGCATCATTCTCAATCTGGTCATCATTTTCTCCTCCCACCCTGAATCATAGGCACGCCAGCGATCACTCTTCCTTCTCGGTCTCGTGCAATTTCTCTCCACGGCCACTAACAGATTGCCCACGGATCCTGCACAATTTCGGGGCGGCCATTTCAAGAACAGGAATTGTAGCGCATCCTCCGCACAAAGCAAGTGCGAAGCGCGTTTACAGCCTGGAATGTTGCGGAACCGCCCCGGAGGGGCGGCATAACTTAGCCCAGGGGCGGTCGAACAAACATCGTCCTATCTTCGGAGCCCGAAGCCGGGTAAAAAGTCGCGCAGAAAACAAACGCCCAAAGAACTGGGCGTCAAGCTGAGAACTGTAAACTGAGAACTATCTCTTCCCCTAATCCCAGTCGTGCCTGACCAGCGAAGACCTGCGGGTCAAGAATCGTAAGCTGATAGCTGAGAGCTGACAGCCTATCTCTTCACCTCATCCCGCTCCACCAGTCCATCCTTGATATGAACCACGCGATGCGCATACTCCGCGATATCGTGTTCATGCGTAACCAGCACAATCGTGTTCCCCTGCGCCTGCAGACGATCCAGCACTGCCATGATTTCGTTGCCCGTCTGTGAATCCAGATTCCCCGTCGGCTCGTCGGCAAGAATGATCGATGGACGATTCACCAGCGCCCGCGCAATCGCAACTCTCTGCCGCTGGCCCCCGGAAAGTTCATTGGGCTTGTGCATCATGCGCTCCGCCATGCCCACCGATGTCAGCGCCGCCTTCGCGCGCTCCGCGCGCTCGTCCGACGGCACCCCGGCATAGATCAAAGGAAGCTCCACGTTGTGCAGCGCCGTCGCCCGCGCCAGCAGGTTGAACGTCTGAAACACGAAACCAATTTCCTTGTTGCGGATGCGCGCCAACTCATCGTCATCCAACTCGCTCACCTGCTGGTTGTTCAGCCAGTACTGCCCTTTGCTGGGCGTGTCCAAACACCCAATCAAATTCATCAAAGTAGATTTCCCCGACCCGCTCGGCCCCATAATTGCGACGTATTCGTTGCGGCGGATGTTCAGATTTACGCCTCGGAGCGCGTGGACCTGCTGTTCGGAGCCCATATCGTAGGTCTTCCACAGATCCAAAGTGCAGATGATGAATTTCGACGGATCGGGGGACACTGGGGGTTGCGCGATGTTGATTACTTCTGCGGTCGCCATTCTTTTCTCCGTTTCCTCGTCGGACACTTGCCCGGGCTCCGATCTTTTATCTGGCATCTGGCATTTTGCATCTTGCGCGCTCGCTTCGCCGGCTTTCGGTTGGACGAACCGTTCGGACGAAAGTTAGAGCAAAACTGCTAGCTACTCTCTTCTTCTTTTTTGGGGGCTGCGTTATCTACTTTTACGCCGCTCCCCGGACGCAGTGTGCGCAGAACTTTGTAGCTGCCGGTTACGATTTCGTCGCCATCCTGAAGTCCCTTGATCACTTCGATGTCGGTGGTGCCGGCGATTCCGGTGTCGACGGGCATGAATTCGGCTTTATGGTTGCGCAAGATGAAGACGCCCTGAATTTCTTCTTTGTCTTTATTATTGTCTTTATTATTGTCTTTGTTTTTCGGCGGATCGTTCTGCGTAGACGCTTGCACCGATCCTTTTTCATCTTTCGCGACCAGGTCCTCTTGCCGGCGAACGGTTAATGCCTGGATTGGAATGGTGAGCGCGTTGCCTCGGGTTGCGGTGGTGATTTTAGCAGTGGCCGACAGGCCGGGGCGGAGACCCTCGGGCGGATCCTGCAAAGTTACGACTACTTTGAAGTCTTTGGCTTCCTGGCTGCTGGTCGCCTGTTGCGAGGTGGAGACGCCGGTCGAGCGCACGATCGCGTTATCGCCGATCTCGGTCACGACGGCCTTAAAACTCTTCTTGGGGATGGCATCGATGGTGACTTGCGCGGGCTGGCCCATTTGCACATTCACGATGTCGGTCTCGTCCACCTTAACTTCGGCGGTGATGACGGACATGTCGGCCAGCGTCATCAGGGTGCTGCCCGGTGCATTCTGGATTCCCATGACCACGGTTTCGCCCTCGCGCACGGGCAAATTCGTGATCACGCCGTCATATGGAGCTTTGTAGGCCGTCTTCTGCAAGACATCGGCGGCGTGGGTCAGGTTGGCATCGGCCTGCGAGATGCGGCGATCAGCGGAATCCTTCTGCGCTTTCGCCTGGGCCACGCGTGCTTGTGCCTGGGCTAATCCAGCCACGGCGGTTTGGTGAGCGGCCTTTTGGCTGTCGTATTCTGACTTGGCGATGAGTGCGTCTTTGTACAAACCTTGAGCCCGGGTCCAGTCAAGGTCGGAGCGCTCGGCGTCAGACTTCGCGCGGTTGAGATCTGCTTCGGCGGTGTTGAGAGCCGCCTCCGCCGCCAAAGCGTCGGTTCGCGCGGCCTGCAGCGAGGCTGCGGTGGCATCCATATCCGCCTCGGGTTGGACGTTCTCGAGTTGCGCCAGCATCTGTCCCTTCTGTACGCGGTCGCCTTCCCGGACGTACAGCTTAATGATCTTGCCGAAGGCATTGGCGCCGATATTCACGTAGGTCTTGGGTTTGATTTCGCCGGATGCGCTTACCACCGCAACCAGATCCATGCGCTGCGCCTTGCCGGTCTGCACGGTGACCACATTCTTGTGGCTCTGATAGGCGGCGAAACCCACGATGGCGGCGAGCAGTACCGCCGCTCCGGCTCCAATCGCAATTTTCTTCCATGTCTTCATAGATCAGGTCTTCATAAATCAGGTCTTCATAAATCAGGTCTTCATAGATCAGGGGTTTCCCCGTCAACTGCTTGAACGGCCGGCTGGGAATGTCTTGCGGCGCTTCATAATCGCCGGCCGACCCGCCCCTGACAGCCAGCCTTCAGGCTGGGGAGGGCACGTCATCAGATACGGCTCGCCGCAAGCAAAAGTTCCCGATTACGCAAACCGCCTTTGGGTACAAGAAACGCCGATGATGCCATAGGCCGACGGGTCATTATAGCTTGCCGGGGCGGGTAGGGGAGTGCATTCCGTTCGTCGGTGATTGGCCTTTACCTCGGCTCGGCTCGGGATTATGAGGGCAGTGAGTTGAATAAGGGCCCGGGCCTTCCAAGATCGCGGAGCAATTCAGGCATTTTCGGCCCGACCGGATGCTAGAGGGCGGCAAACTTTGGTTATGGGGTGATCTCGAAGACGACGCCATATCTGTACTTGCCGCCGGCATGGGTGGTGCCGTAGAGATGACCTTGGCTGTCCATGGTCAGGCCGTTGGGATAGTCGCCGTCGGTCAGGTAGAACTGGTGCAGCACCGTGTATTTCCATTTGTCGTTCTTCTGCGGGCTGAGCTTGAACACCAGGCCGCAGGCGCCGCCACAGGCAGTGCTGCCCGCTATGCCATAGAGATTCCCGGCTTTGTCGAATACCAGATCGTTGCCGGGGGCCAAGCCGTTGTTCTCGTTCGGGAAACCGTACAGCACGGTCACCTTCCACTGGCCGTTGCTTGGTGTCAGCTTGAACACGTTGCCGTTACCGTGGGGCCCCCCATGGGTCGTGGTCCCGTATGCAGCGCCGGAGGCATCCACGGTCAGGCTGCCATAGGGGTAGTAACCGTCGGCACCGCCTGAGAAGCGATGCAGCACATGGTAGGCCCATGTGCCGTCGCCATTGGGAGTCATCCGAAAGGCGACGCCGCAGGAGCACTTCGGCCCGCCACCGTAGTAGGTGGTTCCGTAGAGGTTGCCTTTGCTGTCCCAACTGAACGGCGCAAGGGGTTCAATGCCGTCGCGGCAGTTCTGCCCACTGGGACAGAACTCGTACAGTTTGGTATAAACCCAGCCGTTAGAGCTGGGCGAGAGCTCGCCGATGTCGCCGTTGAAGTCACTGCCGATCTCGCCTTAGATGTTGCTGGCGCCGTCGAAGGTTAGCCCGACCGGGCCAGCGCACCCCGACGGCCAGATGGGATTATACGTCCACTGCGGAGCCCCCGGCATCAGCTCAAACATCGGGCCGTCGGCGGCGCAGCCGTAGAGGTCAACTTCGCTATCAACGATGAGCGGGCTGTCGAAGTAGCCTTGGGTGCGGGGGTCGGTAGCGTCGAACAGCACCCGCTCGTTCCAGTGGCCGGCAGACCGGGACATCTGAAATACCACGCCGCAACCCTCTCCCCCGCATCCTGTGCCGCCATAGTAGGTGGCCCCGTAGAGGTTGCCAGTATTGTCGATAGCAAGAGCGGCAAAAATGATCGGGTTCCCGCCGTCGGTGCCGTCGGTGAAGTTGTGCAGGATTTTGAATTTGCTGTCGGCCACCGCTGCCGCAGGGGTTACGGCCAAGGCCAGGCTAAGTAGTGCAGCCGCTGTCAGGACGAACGAACTCGGTTTCATCGATACCGCCTTTTTCGGCCCGATTGGCCCGTGAGGAGGGCGGCACGGGCAGGGCCCCTGCCGCCGCAGTATAGCGCAACTTGGAAGCACTGCGGCAGAGGCGAAAAGTTCGGCCATTCATATTCGGATCACGGCGTGATTTCGAAGACGACGCCGTAGCCGTACTTGCCGCCATGGGT
>Ga0182014_10001429_pt1 | contig 31816 bp, 28 predicted proteins | sample 612S2DmetaG_FD_120489 | JGI IMG/M metagenome (GOLD analysis project Ga0182014, IMG submission 120489) | Permafrost microbial communities from Stordalen Mire, Sweden - 612S2D metaG | ecosystem: Environmental > Terrestrial > Soil > Wetlands > Permafrost | place: Sweden: Stordalen | collected... | reverse complement strand
CTACGGGTTCATTCAGCGCGAGAACGGAGAGGATGTCTTCGTGCATTTCTCGGCGATCCAGACGCAAGGGTATCGCACGCTCGACGAAGGAGCAAAGGTAGAGTTCGAAGTCACGAAGGGCCCGAAGGGGCTGCAAGCGACCAACGTCACTGTGGCCTGACGTATCGCGGCGGACCGGCTGCCGCGCCACGGAGACGGCAGCGGTCCGCCGACATCGATTCTGGAGGGATATGAGCAAAGAGGACAGCATTGAAGTCACTGGAACGGTCTTAGAGAAGTTTCCCAGCGGCCTGTTCAGCGTTCAACTGGAGCATGAGCGGGTAGTGCTGGCCCACCTGGCCGGGAGGTTGCGCCGCAATCGCATTCGCGTTCTGGCAGGCGACAAAGTCACTCTGGAAATGTCTCCCTACGATCTCACGAAGGGACGAATCACGTTCCGTCACCGCTGACGCGTTCCACCCTTCCGTATTTTCCCGGAGACATCGCAATCCTGGCCCTGCTGGTGCGAAATAGCACTGGCAGAGGCGCCCTTCCCATGATAAAACTTGAGAGGTTGGCGCCCACGGTCACAGAACTTCCGCAACAACTTTCCGGCCGCCGCAAATTTCTCGGAACCCATTGGATTCTATGGGCCCAATGGATTCGAGGCGGTTGGACACGGCAGCCCGCGGCGGGTGGGATTGGGATCGGCGGAACGATCCCGTCGTTATAATCGAGTCGGAGGCAGGGTGGAAAAGCCAAGAAATTCACAGAGTCGGTCCAAGAAGCAGGTTCTCACCGATCCGGCTGCCGACCTTACTCAGCTTCTGGCCCAGAAGGTGGTTGGGCAACCAGCCGCCACGCGCGTCATCATTCCTTACATTCAAATGTTCCAGGCGGGCCTTTCACCGGAAGGACGGCCCATCGGCGTGTTTCTGTTGCTGGGACCGACCGGCACCGGGAAAACCAAAACCGTCGAGGCCCTGGCGGAAATCCTGCACGGCAGTAAGAAGAGCGTACTGCGCGTGGATTGCGGCGAGTTTCAGATGGAGCACGAAGTCGCCAAACTCATTGGCGCGCCGCCGGGCTACCTGGGCCACCGCGAGACCCAGCCCATGCTGACGCAGCAGAAGCTGAACGCCGTGACCAGCGAGAAATGCGGCCTGTCGCTGGTTTTGTTCGATGAGATCGAAAAGGCCGCCCCGTCCATGACCCGCCTGCTGCTGGGTGTACTGGACAAGGGTGTTCTGCGGCTGGGCGATAATTCTTCGGTGAATTTCGACAAGAGCCTGGTCTTCCTGACGAGCAATTTGGGCGCCCGCGAAATGATACGGGAGATCAATCCCGACTTCGGTTTTCAATCGGCCACAGGCGGCATACCGCGCGCGGACCTCGTGGGCAAGCTGCAAAGTATCGCCATGGTGAGCGTGCGCAAGCGATTCTCGCCGGAATTCGTCAACCGTATCGACGCGGTCATCACCTATCAGCCGCTCACCGCCGAATCGCTGTCTGCGATCCTGGATATTCACATCACCGATCTGCAGGAGCACGTCAATACCAGGCTCGGCAACCGTTCCTTCAACCTGGACGTGCCGCAAGACGCCCGCGCGTTTCTGATCGAAAAAGGCACCAGTTCCGAATACGGCGCCCGCGAGTTGAATCGAACCATCCACCGGTTCCTTACCCAACCCCTGGCTACGTTGGTCGCGGCCAATCAGGTGACGCCGGGTTCGACGGTTCAGGTGCTGGTCGATCGGGAGCGCGACAAGCTCGATATCCGGGCGCAGGGAGCTGCCGGGGAAGCGCCAACCGCCGCGCCCACGGTCTTGCTGGTGGATGACAACCGCGACCTGCTGCGCTTTCTGGAACGGCTAATGGGCGATGCCGGATGGAATCTGCTGATCGCCGACTCGGCCACCGAAGCCAGGCGTCTGGTAAACGAATTCAAGCCCGACGCCGTGCTGCTGGACTACATGTTGCCCGACGGCAACGGCGTGGAATTGGGCGTGGAATTTCGCCAGATCGTTTCCGAAATGCAGGTAATCGTGATGACCGGTTCCATTCTCCCGCCCGAGGAGGAATCCCTCTGCGAGGAGCATGATTTCCCGGTTCTGCGAAAGCCCTTCCTGGCGGCCGAAGTCATGAACCAGATTCGCTCCCGCTTCGCCAATTCCTCCCGCAGCGCGCGAAGCTGAGAGAGAAGTTTTCAGTTGTCGGTACCAAGTTGTCAACCGGTCGCTGACAGCTTCGCCCTATTTCGCGCAGCAGGACTTGGTGACCATGATTTCCGGCAAGCCGTCGCGGCGGGGGGCATCGGAAGCGAAGTACTGCTGCGCCGCCAGGTTCTTGTAAAATGCGCCCGCGACACCGGAAGCCAAAGGGCCGCTGACGTTGTGCAAGGGGCTGGTCAGCATCACGACAACTACTACCTGGTGGGGCCCGGCGTTGGTGAACGATCCGAACCATCCCATAAACGTGGCGCCCGCGTGGTAGTCCGTACACGTTCCGGTCTTCCCGAAAACGGGCTCGTTTGGATCGTAGGCTGCGCGGCGGGCGGTCCCAAAATCGACCGCGCCGCGCATTCCAACCTTGATGTCTTCGATGCTCGTCGACGCCAGTTCCAACACACGTTTAATCTCGGGCCTGAAGCTTTCGCTTTCCACCTGCGTTCGCGGATAACGCAGGTAGTATAGCGTTCCGCTGTTCGCCACCGCGGTCAAAAGCCCCGCCAGTTCCAAGGGAGTTACCAGAAAGCCGGTGCCGAAACTGGTCATCATGCCGACTCCGCCCTCGCGGGGCTCCTCGATCACGATTTCGCCCGGTTGCTCGCCTTCGATCTCCAACCCGGCCTTCTCTCCCAGGCCCAGCATCTGGGCATAGCGGACCACGCGCCCGAAGCCGAGGCGTTTGCCCAGATACGCAAAATAGTCGTTATTGGAAACCGCCAGGGCGTTGGTCAGGTTGAAGCTGAGCCGGCGGCTGAGGTGGATGACCGTGTCGCGCTCGATCAGGTGCTCGCTCAAAGCCGCAAGCGCGGTGACGAGCTTGATGGTGGAGCAAGGAATAAAACCGCTCTTGAGCGCCAACTTCTGATTGACAATGGTTAACACCCTGCCACTGGTAGGATCCACCACCACCACGCTGCCCTTTTGATTTCCCAGAGCGTTCACGGCTGCGAGGCGGATGGTCAGGTCGTCACCGTCCACGTTGTCACCCTCGGTCGGGTCGTAGAGAGGCGCCCGCGCCGCGGGTCTCCTGGTGCGCCGGGCGGTCGACGTCGGGCTGGCGCCCCAAACAGGGCGGGCCATCGGCACCGCCGCCATCGCGTAGCCCAAAACTAGTGCCAATAGCCGTTTCATGCGCTTGCCGGCCGCGGGACCGGCAGTTGTATTATCCGCAATCCCACCGGAAGCGTCAACCTTATCGGGGGACAGCGCTCGGACCGTCTGGACATACCCGCCCTACTCGTCCTAACATGGGCGGTGATGCAAGCTCTTCTGCTTCCCCGTTATGGACACCTGGAAATAATCGACATGCCGGTTCCGGAAGTCGCCGCCGACGAAATTCTGGTGCGTGTGCGCGCCTGCGGCATCTGCGGCAGCGACGTTCACGGCCTGGACGGTTCGACCGGCCGCCGCATTCCGCCCCTGGTGATGGGGCATGAAGCCGCCGGCGAGGTGGCCGCGATTGGCGCCGGCGTGAGCGATCTGCAGCCCGGCGAGCGCGTGACCTTCGATTCCACGATTTACTGCGGCCGCTGCTACTTTTGCCTGCGCGGAGAGGTCAATCTCTGCGATAACCGCGAGGTATTGGGCGTGTCGCCTGGCTCCTATCGCCGCCACGGAGCCTTTGCCGAGTTCGTCGCCGTGCCGCGGCGCATCGTCTACCGGCTTCCGGACACGCTGAGCTTCGAGCAGGCGGCATTGATTGAAGCCGTGTCCGTTGCCGTGCATGCCGCTGGCCTGAGCGGGGTCCGCCTGGGCGATACGGCGGTGGTGGTGGGCGCCGGGATGATCGGCTTACTGGTGGTCGAAGCTGTGCGGCGCACCGGTGCGACGCGGGTCGTGGCCGTTGACGTGGACGAAGCCCGGCTTTCGCTCGCCCGGCAACTCGGCGCCACCGAAACCATTCTGGCGGGAACGGGCGCCGTGGCGCGGATACTGGAGGGGACTGGCGGCCGCGGCGCCGACGTGGCGATCGAGTGCGTCGGAGCCGAGGCTCCCATTCACACGGCCATCTCCAGCGTTCGCAAAGGCGGCTCGGTAGTTCTGGTGGGCAACGTCTCGCCCAGGGTAGCCTTGCCGCTGCAGGAGGTGGTCTCGCGGCAGATTCGGCTGCAGGGCTCCTGCGCCTCCAGCGGCGAGTACCCGCTGGTGATCGATCTGATGGCCACTCAGGAAATTCGCGTGGAACCGCTGATTAGCGCCGTGGCTCCGTTGAGCGAGGGGCCACTGTGGTTCGACCGCCTGTATCGCCGTGAACCGAACCTGATGAAGGTGATCCTGCGACCCTAACCCGCAACTCCGTTCTTAGTGGGACCGTCCTCCTGGCCCACTTTCGCTGCCAGTATAGTTAGCTCGACGAGGTATCCCGCGAAAAAGGTCACGCCCGGAATCCGGCGAAGAACCGGAGTCCGGGCGCGGATTGAATCCCGGGAGAATCTGGAAAACTTCGTGGTCAGCTCTTGCGGCGGCGCCGGGCCAGACCCAAGCCGAGCATGCCGATACCGGCCGCGATCATGCCCAGCGTGCCGGGTTCCGGTGTTGCATTGGAAAGCACGGCATTGCCGCAATCGGCGGCGGAAAATTCCACGCCGATCTGCCCGCTGTTAATCAGGCTGATAAAGGCGGCGCTGAGATCGGCGGCGCTGAAGGTTAGGGTCACCTGATATTGCGCGATTCCAGTTCCGCAATTTGTGGTGCCGATCTTACAAACCGCCTCATGGCCGGCGGTTCCCGACGGTGTAGCGCCTGAAGTGCCGGTCATGTCCACCACTTGGCCGGGCCGGTAAATGTCGTTCTGGCCATAGGCTTGGAGCGCGGTTTCGGTACTTACGGTTGAACCATTGATCTTGTACACATCACCGGTCGTTAAGTCGGCGTTGACGGGGCCATCGCCGCCGTCCAAGACCACGCCGTAGCCGTTAAGCAGGCTGGAAGCAGTCGGCACGGTTACACACTGAGTGGGCGGCGTCGTGTTGGCGCACGATGTCGTGTAGGACGTTGTTGGTGCAGCCGGGTCGTAGAAAAAGAGGTCGCCAATGTAAAACGCGCCCAGTCCACTCTCCGTGAATGAGGCGAGATACTGGTTGCCCCCGCTGGTGCCGATGGCGTTCGAGCCATTCGCGCCGTCGCCGAAATCGAGATCGATCACCACCGTCACTTGGCCACCTGTGTCGGATACCGAGATCGACTGCGTGTCAAAGGATAGATAGCTTCCGACAACGTTTGGATCGTCGCCAGGGGGATTATTGAACGAGCTGTTAGTTAGAGTCGTCGCGCAACCAACTGCACAAGTTAGTAGCAGAAACTGAACGATTCGCATGCTCTGAGCATAAGTCGAGTTACTATCCCAAGTTAATAGGGCAACGAGGCAAAAAGTTTACAGTACGGACCAAGAAAACTCCACGTACGTACCAGAAATTTCCCGTCGATACCATAAGACTTATCCGTACTGTTTGGTTTTGCCTGTGCGAAGAAAGGTCAGACGATTACGCTCCCGCATCTGCCACGAAATCCGCAGTGGTGCTTCGCGGCGATTCCCCGTCCGGGCCCTCCGGCGCTCTGAAAGGCGCCGGTAGGGTCCGCCTCCGCAAACGGGGAAAGAGCCACCGCGGGAAGGCAGACGCACGTGATGCGCCAAACCCCTTCTCAAGGATTTCCGCTGATTTTTGAACGAGATGGGCATTCATTGCCAACCCCGCGCGTGACCGGGTGTCAACTTCCTGGACACTCGACATTCCATACGGTAGACTAGCTTGCCATGGGACTGGTATCAACGGGCGTCCAGGACAGACTCGGAGTAATTCTGGCCATCTGCCAGAAGATGAACTCCGAACGCGATCTCGGCAGCTTGCTCGATATCGTTGCCCGAGAAGCCACCAGCTTCCTGGATTGCGATCGTGCCAGCATTTTTCTGCTCGATCGCGAACGCAACGAGCTGTGGTCGAAGGTTGCCCTGGGCAGCCCGGAGATACTCCGTTTCGACGCTCGCCGCGGGGTGGTGGGCAGCACCGTCATGAGCGGACGCACGGCCAATGTTTGCAACGCTTACGACGATTCCCGCTTCTACCATGCCATCGACGGGCAGACCGGGTATCATACCCGTAACGTGCTCGCCGTGGCCATGCGCAACCAGCGCGGCGAGATCATCGGAGCCTTTGAAGCCCTCAACAAGAACCACGGGGATTTTACCCCGCGCGACGAGGAGTCGCTGGAAGCCCTCGCCTCCCATGCGGCCATCTCCATCGAAACGGCGCAGTTGATCGGCGAGCTGCGGCGCAGCCAGGACGAACTGGTGGAACAGAATGCCCACCTGTTCCGCGAAGTGGAGAACCGCTATGCCGCGCACGGCATCATCGGTTCCGGCCCCCGTCTCGGGCAGGTGGCGCGCCTCATCGAACGGATTCGCGACAGCCTGGTCAATGTGCTCGTCACCGGTGAAAGCGGCACGGGCAAGGAAATGGTCGCCAAGGCCATCCACTACGCCAGTTCCAGGGCGCGCAAGCGGTTCGTCGCATTGAACTGCGCGGCCCTGCCGGACACCCTGGTGGAAAGCGAGCTGTTTGGCATCGAGAAGGGCGTGGCGACGGGCGTAACCTCGCGTATCGGGCATTTCGAGAAGGCCGATGGGGGCACCCTGTTCCTGGACGAGATCGGCGACCTGAGCCTCACCGCGCAGGCCAAGATATTGCGGGTACTGCAGGAGCGCACCCTGGAGCGTGTCGGCGGCCGGGCCCTGATTCCGGTGGACGTGAGGCTGCTGGCAGCCACCAACAAAGACCTGGATGCCGAGATCGCGCGCGGCAACTTCCGCGAGGATCTCTACTACCGCATTAAAGTGATCCACATTCACATGCCGCCATTGCGCGAAGTTCGCGAGGAGATCCCTCTGCTGGCCCGCCACTTCCTGAAAGAGTACTGTCGCGAAACCGGATGCCCGCCCATGGAGTTGTCACCGGCCGTCATACACCGCCTGAGTGGCGCGCCCTGGCCCGGGAACGTGCGCCAGTTGCGCAACGAAGTGATGCGCCTGGCCGCCTGCGCGTCCGGACCGGTGATTGGCGAACAGGATTTGGGGGAAGGGTTGCCATCCTCCGCCACCAGTCAACCCGCGGCAGCCGCCCACACTGCGGCCCGGTCTCCGGCGAGCGTCCAATCCCTGAAGAGCGCCATCGCGGACCTGGAGATGCGGATGATCCAGCAGGCCCTCGCGGAGACCCGAGACAACCAGCAACAGGCCGCCCGTCTGCTGGGACTTAGCCGCCAGGGATTAATCAACAAGATGAAGCGCTACAGGATCGCGGTGTAGACTACCAGTCCGCAATGTATCGGGCCATTATTTTCGATCTGGGAAAAGTTCTGATCGATTTCGATTTCGCGCGCGGCTACCAAGCCCTGGAGGGCCGGTGCCCTTACTCGACCGCCGAGATCCGGCGCCGCCTCGCCTCCACCGACCTGGTAGAACGATTCGAGACCGGTCTGGTCGAGCCCCACGATTTCGTCTCCCAACTCGGGAACCTGCTCTCGCTTAACATCGGCTACACGGAGTTTTGCGGCATCTGGAGCTCGATCTTCGGCCCGGCGCTGATTCCGCAACCCATGCTGGCGGACTTGTCCGAGCGCTACCGGTTGGTCTTGCTTTCCAATACCAACGCCATCCACTACCAGGCGCTGTGCCAGCGCTATCCGCTGCTGGATTATTTCCAGCACCGCGTTCTGTCGTTTGAAGTCAACGCCATGAAGCCAGCGGCCAAGATCTTTCAGTGCGCCATCGAAGCCGCCGGCTGTCCGCCGCAGCAGTGCTTCTACACCGACGACATCGCCGCCTACACGGAAGCGGCACGCAATCTCGGGATCGACGCGGTGACCTTTGAATCCTCCATCCAACTGGAGCGGCAATTGCTGCTGCGAAACATTCTCCGGAAATAAAAAAGCCGGGTGCCATTAGAACAGAAACTTGGCACCCGGTGATAAAGTTCCCGCGGCCCGTTCGGAGGATCGGGACACGGGGGTGGAGGAGCTTGTCAATAACTGGAAAAAGCGTTTAGCAGAGCAGGCCGCCGTGCCCCAGGCCGGCGATCTCCCACCCGTTCACCCTGTAACGAGCCAGCAGCGGCGGCAGGATTAAGTCCACCACGTTCGGCTTGGCCGACCGGAAGCAACCCGGCGCCGAAACGATGGGCGCCTCGTCCTTATAGGCCAGCAATAACAGGTTTCCCGGCTCAACCGGGGCCAGAAACCGCTCAACTTGGGCGCCCACATGCACCATGGCTTGTCCGATCACGTCTTCCGGTCCCGCCGGCGCCGTCGTAGAGGCCACCAGGATGGCACAAGGTTTAGATCTCAAGAGGTGTTGTAGGCAACGGGAGACAGAATTCTCATCTTCTGTGCAGGCCAATACAAAATTGGCATTGACCCCGAAGCGCTCCAACCGCTGTCGCATAATGTTTTCAAATAGTTGCCGCGCCCGCTCGCCACTGATCGGATCCGTGTACAGGACCCCGATAGTGGGGACACGCACCGGACGGGCTTGCAGGATCGGACCGCGCTCGCGCAGGATATTGGTCACGGCCTCGAGTTGCTCCTTGCTCACCGCAAAAGGGGCGCTCTTCACCGTGGCAATCCGCTGCCCGGCAACCGCATACGTGAAGTTCTGGGCGGTGGCAATCACTACGCTGGCGGTGCAGTTGATCTGTTTCAACAGCTCATCGTCCACCAGCACGCAGGAGTTCTCGGTCGCCAGCAGGTTGGCGCGCCCACCAGCGGCCAGCCGGGTCTCCAGACTCCCGCAACCCATTTCGGCGGCGACCGCGGATACCGCGTCGTCCTCGCCTACTTCTCCTTCTTCCAGGACAGTGACCCAAATGCTGTCCATACCCTCGGATTCGAGGATCCGGACATCTTCATCGCTGATCACATGGCCCTTGGCCAAAAGTTTCTTGCCGCCCGGCCGAAAGACGCTGCAGCAAAGAATCCGGCCCATGGAAGCCTTCACGTCAACTGTCTGTGCTCTCATTTCTCTTATCCCCTAATTTCAGGCTCGTATATCTTTTTATATGGTCTGATTTTAACGCGGGACTGGTGCCTGTCTCCACCGAATTGCAGGGTCTTTTGCGGGGAGGACCCCCTACTCCCTACCCCCTTTGCGGGTAGGAGAGTGGCGAGTTTGCAGGACAGGCCGCCTGGCCTGTCATTCCCGGAAGCGAACTACCGGTACGGCGTGGGGATTTGGATGAACTGCTCGTCGGCGCCCATGGTCGATTCGCCCCAAGGCTGGCCCTGCGCCTTTGACCAGCGGTCCGTGCGCAGTATGCGCAGCATGGCGATCTCGTCGCACGCCTGGAATTTTGGGCACCGCACGCAGTCCTTCCACGCCTTCAGCGGCAGCATCCCCCGCTCGACTTGTTGAAAACCCACCTTGCTGAAAAATTCAACAACGTAGGTAAACGCAAAGACAGCGCCCAGTTCATGCTGCTCCGCTTCCCCCACCAGCGCTTCCACCAATTTGCGCCCCACACCGTGGGTTTTCGCTTCCCCGGAAACCGCGAGCGATCGAATCTCGGCAACCGAGGGACTGTAGAAGTGCAGTGCCCCGCATCCCAATAATCTGCTACCTAGAATTGCCACGCTGAAATCGCGGATGGTTTCCGACAGTTCAAACTCGGTGCGCGGCAGCATAACTCCCCGGGCGGCGTAGCCGTTGATCAAATCGAGAATCGCGGGAATATCCCGCATGGCCGCCTTGCGAACGGTGAAGCGCAATTGGCTGGCCGGCTCGGCGAAGGCGTCGGCTCTCACAGCGCTGATCATTTTGTGGACTCCTCGTCCGGAACGATGGCCGTCCCAATCGGCTCGCCAGCCAGCAGGCGTTCCAGGACCCGTTCCGGCGCTCCCGGCGCAATCCGCACTCGCCCGACTCCGCCATCGAGGGCTGCCAGCGCCGCGCTCAACTTGGCCCGCATGCCGCCGGTAGCGATTCCGGCATCGATCAACGCGTTCGATTGGGCCCGGGTCAGCGTGGTCCGGACCTTCTTTTGTTCGTCCAGAACGCCATCCACATCGGTGAGGAAAATCAACTGGCCGGCACCATATGCGGCGGCGCAAGCAACGGCCATTTGATCGCCATTGACGTTGTAGACGGCTCCGGCCCGGTCGCCCGCCACGCACGCTACCACCGGCAGATAACCGTGGGCGGCGAGCGTTTCGAGCAGCGCCGGATTCGAACGCGTCACTCGCCCGACAGCGCCCAGCCGCGGATCCATTTGCTCCGCCTCCACCAGAAACGAATCGATGCCCGAAAGACCCACCGCCAGCGATCCCGCACGATTCAAGCTGGCTACCAACTCGTGGTTGACCGTGCCGGCGAAGACTTTCAGCACCGCATCCAGGATCTCCGGCGTGGTCACGCGCAACCCGTCCACGAAACGGCTCTCCACCCCGCGTTCGGCCAGGTAGCGGGTCATCTGCTTGCCGCCGCCGTGCACCACCACGATGCGCGCACCGGCGCGGCTGGCCGCGGCAATCTGCCCCGCCAGGGCGTCGCGCGAAGCAGGATGATCCAGCAGCGTGCCGCCCAGTTTGACCAGAATCTTCGGGCCGCCGCTCACAGCAGACCCTCGGTCTCGTCGAATCCGAGCGCCAGGTTCATATTCTGTACGGCCTGGCCGGCCGCACCCTTTACCAGGTTGTCAATCGCGCTCACCACCACCGCCCGCCCGGTCCTGGAATCGAAGGTGACGCCGATGTCGCAGAAGTTGGTGCGCGCCACGGCGCGCAGGTCGGGTACCCGGCCCGGTTGATAGAGGCGAACGAAATGCTCCCCGGCATAGCGCTTTTCGTAGATTGCGAGCAGTTGCTCCGCGCCGGCCACTCCGCGCGCGCGGAAATATACCGTTTCCAGAATGCCGCGATGAAGCGGCAGCAACTGTGCCGTGAAGCTGAACTCGCCTTCTTCCAGCCCCGAAGTGAGCAGCACCTCCGGCACATGGCGATGATTCAGAATCGAGTACGCCGAAAAATTCTCCGTCACCTCGCAGAAGCTGTTCTTAGGGGTAGGCTTGTTTCCGGCGCCGCTGACGCCGCTCTTGGCGTCGCACACGATACCCGCGCTCCGGTCCACCACCCCGGCTTCGATCAGCGGACGGATGGCCAGGTTGGCGGCGGTGGGATAGCAACCCGGGTTGGCGATCAGCCGCGCACCGCGGACGCGCTCGCGGCAGAATTCCGGCAGTCCGTAAGCGGCCTCCGCCAAAAGCAACGGCTGCGTATGCTCGGCTTTGTACCAGGCCCGGTAGTTTTCGGGCGTGCCCAGCCGGAACGCCCCGCTCAGGTCGATGACCCGCGCCCCGGCATCCAGCATGGCGGGCGCCAGTTGCATGGAAACTTCGGGAGGGGTGGCCAGAAAAACCAGGGACAGGCCCCTTTCCCGAACCGCTGCCGGGTCGCAAGCCATCCGCTCGGGACCGGCGGCACACCCCCTGATGGCCTCACCACCCCCAGCGTCTTCGCGGTGCTCCAGCAGAACCGGCGCGACCCGCGGATGACGCTCCAGAATCCGCACCAGTTCCGCTCCGCTATAGCCCCGGTAACCGACCACACCGACTAAAGTGCCCATTTGCTTATTTATTCACTACAGTGAATAAATATACCACAAAGCGCCCAAAACTGCACTGCCCCCGCGCCCGGCGCGTCAGGTAGGAAGAACACGGCAACGGAGAGAACACATGAAAAACAAGCGATAGCTTTCAGGCTTTGAAAAAATCGTCGGCGACACGGCCGAGTTCCACGCCGGTCAGGGTCACGATGGCTCCGGGTTCGACGGTCAGTTCCCAGCGATTGCCATTTGCGGCGGGAGCCGGCTCAACGGCGTTCTCCAGTTGCGGGCTGGCGGTTTCCAGGTGATGGAACACCGCTCCGGGCCATGTGAGGGAAATTTTCTGCCGAACGGTGGATCGGTTCAACACGATCAGCGTGTATTGGTCCCCGTGGCCGTTGAAGGCCGTCACGAACAGGTTGGGGTTCGAACTGGTGCTCCGGACGCGTGTCATGCCTTCGCGGACGCGGCGAGAGTAAGCGCCGAAAACACGTAACTGGTGGCTGGAGGCCACGGGCGCAAACCCGTGTTCGGGATCCGGCACCATCAGTGTGCGGGTCCAGCCGTAAGACGGCTGGGCGACGTTGAGCAGCGTCCAGCAGTACATGGCGCCGCAGGCATCGAGGAGGGTGAGCAACTTGTGGTAGAGCTGGCCCATGGCCAACGCCGTGCGGTAGGTGCGGGTCTGGAACGCGGCGTTGTTGACGCACAGCTCCGAGGCGAGGAAAGGCTTGGAACCGATGACCTCTTTCATCTCTCTCGCGCGCGCGTCGAAGCCATCCGGATCGTAGAAGAAATTCTGATAGTCGTAGACGTTGGAGGTAGCGTAATCGATGGTCTTCCACACCGCTTCCTTTGCTTGGAACGCGCGGGCAGCGGCAATGCCCCCGGCCAGGGTGGGCGAATTGTGCATGTGGATCTTGACGTCCCTGAAACCGGCGTCATCCAGGGCCTGGCGCAGCGTCACGGCCATCTGTTGCCAGATCTCCGGCGGCTGTCTGACCTCATTCTGAATGCCTACGATTTCGGGCGGCGCACCGGCCTTTTCCCGGGCGACCTGGCAATAGCGCACCATGGCCTTGGCGTACTCGGCCATCTTGGGTATCTCGGTGATTTTGCCCTGGCTGTCGTATTGCCTGGCCCACACGGGCAGCTCCCAAAACTCGAAGATCACTTTGCCGCCCAGTTGTCTCACCCGGCGGTTATAGGCGAAATCGCTGGTCTCGCAGTTGGGGAAGTTGTCGCCGTAGTAGTGTGGAGACGCGTCCCGCGGGCGATCCCAGTTGGTCATTTCGGGCTTGAGCCGCGCGCCGACAGGGTATTCACGCTGCAGCAGCAGATTGTATTCCACCAGTTTGCGCCACCATGCGCGCGCGCCCTCCTGGCTGAGTTCGGCGAAGGCCGGCGGGGTGGTGGTGCCCCCCCATCCCATCATTAGCTGGAAGCGGGTGTTGGAGTCGACGGCGACGGTTGCGGTTTCCACGGCCGGCGGCAACAGGCGCCCGCGAAAACCGCCCTGCTCTCCGACCATGGCCAACTGGTGGCGATTGACGTCGAGAGCGCAGTGCTCGACGATCGCTTCCTTGCCGTTGAGCGCCACTCGCAGAGACAGACGGTGATCGAGCGTCACCGCGATGGATTGCAGTTGGCCGCTATATTCCACGCTCGATTCTTCCACTATGGCCTCCGGGTGCCGGGCGTCTCGCACCGAGGAGTACTTAGCCAGCGCGGGTGAATCGTCATACCGCTGGAATACCCGCACTTTGCTCGCGCCGGCTTCCACCGTGAAGCCTCCCATCGGCCCGGTGAAGATCCATTGCAACCGGGATTGCGGGGTCTTCCATTCTTCGATGACCAGGGTACGTTCGAAGAGCGCCGGCAACCACTCCATGAAGTATTGGCGGGGCAGGCCAGTGACCGTCCAACGCAAGCGCAGCGAAGGCGGCAAGGGAAAATCGATCGGCTCCCCACCCGCCTCAACGCTGGGGCCGGCTGGTAGAGCGAGCTTCTGCACGGGGGCCGGCGCGTTTTGTCCGGCGACCTGTGCCGCGGCCGGCGTGGCAAGCAGGGTGGTATGGAAATCGCGTCGTGAAATCTTCATGGAATGTCAGGCTCCCGCGCTATCCGGCTATGGCGCCGACGTCAAAAAGATACATCTGGCGTCCGTTGCCCCCATGCGGAGAATCGATTACGACTTTCTGCCCGTCGGGGCTGTATCTGGGATGCAGGTCGCAGCGAAACTCGCCATCGTACTCCGGGGGTGAATGGAAATGCCCGAGCGGCACGCGCCTACCGGTCCGGACTTCATACAGGTAGGGGTTTTGATTCCTCCTGGCGTCCGGATAGGTGTCATTCAAGATCCAACGTTTGTTCGGCAAATAAGTACAGTGCCCATTCACCGTCATCGCATCCGGACCCACCACCTCTACCTTATCGGTGCGGTCTTCATAAAGGTAGAACTTGTCACCGTGCGAAGGATGCCGCGCCCAGGCCAGAATATGCCGCGAATCGCGCCAGATAAAGTGAGACGTGAAACCATACGGGTCGACCACGTAGAGATCGGTCCCATCGGGATTGGATGTGAACATCCGAGTCATGAAGGAGGCCTGCCCGGGCCGCTGCCAGCGGTGCAGGAAGATGAACCGTTTGGCGTCGGGAGCAACCAGCAAGTGATTAAACCAATGCTTCGCGCCCTTCATCTCGCTATGTTCGTCCGGAATGCCGGCCGCTTTGCAGATCGGGACGATCAACTCGTGCTTTCCGGTGAGCAGATCCATGTGCCAGATTCCGGCATCGTCGGGCGCATCCACCTGCTTGTTCGGATCGGGTATGCCACTGTAACCATACCCGGGCCGGGTATCATGGATACGCCGGAAATCGGGGAAGACCGCCCAGCGGGCGTCCGGACTGATCCCATAGACAGGGGCGGGCAGACTCCGCCGCTTTCCGGACTTGACGTCGAGTATGTGGGACACGAAATGGTCCCCCTGGCGATCGTTGTAGATCACTTCGGTCCGGGAGCCGGGCAACCATTGCAACATGCATCCCTGTTGCCAGGACCAGGCGCAGCTACTGCCCAGTTCGGTCCACTTATCCCCGCTCTCCAAATCGATCATGCCGAGATGGACCCGATCGTCCGGCTCCGGAGTCCGATGCTGGAATTCGACCTCCATTCCCAGTACATAGCGGCTCGTGGGGTCGAACTCGAGCTTATCGTAGTATCCGAACCAATGAAACTTCGGGCCATGCGTGAGCGCACGCATCGAAGGCATGGTCTCTTGCGCCGACATCGTCAAGGGAGCGGCTGCCAGCCATTTCAGGACAGTACGTCGATGCATTATCGATCGCCTCAACTGCACTTCTTACGCTATCAGAGCGGCTCCCGAATAGCGTTCCGGCTGGGTAAGCCGGAGCGCCGCTTCGAATGCAGTCAGGCGCTAGCCCCATAGATAGAACAGAACCATCAACAAGATCCACACGGCGTCCAGAAAGTGCCAGAAAACGGCAGTGATGTCGATTACCGTTCGCTTGGCCGGTCCCAAGCGCAATCGCAGCGCCTGGATATCGACATAGATCATCGCTCCCATGGCGCCCGCCAGATGAAGCGCGTGCGTCGCCGTTAGCACGTAAAAGAATGCGCTGGCCGGGTTGGTAGCCACGTAAATACCTTCGCGGCGCAACTGTTCCCAGGCGAAGAACTGGCCCAGCAGAAACACGCCGCCCAGGGCGGTAGCCAGGGTCCACCAGAAATTGAACCGGCCGCGGTCGCCCGTGCGCAGCGCATAGCGGCCGCGATCGAGGACCAGGCTGGATGCCACCAGGATAAGGGTATTCACCCAAAGAATCGGCGGCTTGCGGATGCCGACCCAGTCGCCCGAAACGCCGCGCCGGGCCAGAAACGCCGCCGCCAGGGAGACAAAGATAATGCTGGTGGCGACCAACCCGATGAAAAGGCCCCAGAAAGACGCCCGGCGGTTGGCGCCGCGGCCATTTGGCTCGCCGCCGCCGTCACCCCCTCCCCAACCCCGGCTTTCGGGCGGCACCGGCGGCGGACCTTGCACCGCGCCGGGTGTAAGAGATCCTGGCATGCTTCCAGCATCGCATTCCGCGCGCGCCTCGGTCAGCCCCGCCGAGTCGCGGCCTGAATTCGGGCGGGAGCGGGCGCTCGGTTACTTCTTGTAATAGGCGGCGTTACGCTCGGTGAAGCTGTTCCACTTCTCCGGCAGGTCGTCCAGGGCGAAAATGGCGGAAACCGGACAAACCGGAACACAAGCGCCGCAGTCGATGCACTCCACCGGATCGATATAGATCAGTTCCTCGTTAGCGAAATTCGGCTCGTCCTTCTTGGGGTGGATGCAATCCACCGGACAGGCGTCGACACAGGCGGTATCTTTCGTTCCGATGCAGGGTTCTGCGATCACGTATGCCATGCGTTAATTTCCCCAGGTGTCTAAAGATGTACCACACCCGGTACGGGAAACACAATTCTCCATTGCTAAAGGGCGTTTAAACCGCGCAAACTATAGAAGAATGCCATCGAAAGTGCGCAAGGTCGTGTTTCCCGCCGCGGGTTTGGGCACCCGGTTCCTGCCGGCTACCAAGGCTTCGCCCAAAGAGATGCTCCCGATCGTCGACAAGCCGATCATTCAATATGGGGTGGAGGAGGCGCTGCAATCCGGAATTCAGAACATCATCATCGTGACCGGCCGCGGCAAATCCGCCATCGAGGATCATTTCGACGTCAGTTTTGAGCTCGAAGATTTGCTCGAAAAACGCGGCAAGAAGGACCTGCTGGCCATTGTGCGCGGCATTTCCGACATGATCGACGTAGCCTACATCCGCCAGAAGGAGGCGTTGGGCCTGGGCCACGCCGTCTTGCGCGCCAAAGAACTGGTTGGCGGCGAGCCGTTCGCCGTGGTGCTGGCGGACGACGTGATCGAGGCCGAAACCCCTTGCCTGAAGCAATTGCTGGACGTCTACAACTTCTTCAACGCGCCGGTTCTGGCCGTAATGGAAGTGTCGCCGGCGGATATTTCGGCCTACGGCGCCATCGCCGCCGAGCCGGTCAGCTACAACGGCGCTACGGACCAGGTCTACCGCATCCACGACCTGGTGGAGAAACCCAAGGCCTCGGAAGCGCCGTCCAACCTGGCCATTATCGGCCGCTACGTGCTGACGCCGGAGATCTTCGAATCGCTCACCAGCATCAACCCCGGCTCGGGCGGCGAAATTCAGCTCACCGACGCCCTTCGCCACCTGCTCCGCAGCCGCCCCATCTACGCCTGCAAGTTCAAAGGCACCCGCTACGACGCCGGCGACCGCCTGGGCTTCCTGAAAGCCACGGTGGAATACGCCCTGCGCCGCAAGGACCTGGGCGGCCCGTTCCGGGAATACTTGAAGGGGCTCAAACTGGGCTAGCCCGTGGCAAGAACCGCTCGGTAACGGGCTGCGCGGTGTGCCAACATAAGGGAATATGCTGGGTGCAGAACCGCGGCGGCGCATCTTGGACCTGCTGGGACCGCAGGGGTTCCTCGACCGTCCCGAGGACTTGTCGCTTTATGAATACGACGCCGGCGTGGATAAGCATCGGCCGGATGTAGTCGTATTTCCGCGCTCCACGGCCGAAGTTTCGGAGATCGTCAAGATCGCCAATCAATATCGCCTGCCGGTGGTAGGACGCGGCGCGGGCACGGGGCTTTCGGGCGGCGCCATTCCCGCGGAGGGCGGCGTCGTGGTCGCCTTTGCGCGCATGAACCGGATTCTCGAAATCGACCTGGAAAACGAGCGCGCCACGGTCCAGCCGGGGGTGGTGAACCTGGATATCACCCTGGCGGTGGAGGGGCGCGGCTATTTCTATGCGCCCGATCCCTCCAGCCAGCGCGCCTGTACGATTGGCGGCAACGTATCGGAAAATGCCGGCGGACCGCACACCCTGGCCTATGGCGTCACCACCAACCACGTGCTCGGCCTGGAGCTGGTGCTGGCGGATGGGACGGTGATCGAAACCGGCGGCAGGGAGCTGGATTTGCCCGGCCTCGATCTGACCGGCCTGTTGACGGGCTCGGAGGGGACGATGGTGCTGGTGACCAAAGTCATCGTCCGCCTGATACGCAAACCGGAAGTGGTGAAAACGCTGCTCGCCATTTACGACGCCAATGAAGACGCCGGCCGCACGGTGACCGAAATCACGGCGCGCGGCATTACTCCGGTGGCGGTGGAGATGCTCGACGGGGTGATGCTGCGGATGGTGGAAGAAGCCACCCACGCGGGCTATCCGATGGATGCAGCGGCGGTATTGCTGATCGAGCTCGAAGGCATCCGCGAAGCGGTAGACGAGCAGATGGAACAGATCCGCGAGATTTGCGGCAACTGCGGGGCGCGGGAAGTCCGCGTGGCACGGAGCGCCGAAGAACGCGAGCTGCTGTGGCGGGGACGCAAGAACGCCTTCGGAGCCGTGGGCCGCGTCAGCCCCACCTACTATGTGCAGGATGGGGTGGTGCCGCGCACCCAAATCGTTTCCACCCTGAAACTGATTAACGAAGTGGCCAGACGCTACGGTCTCACCATTTCCAATATCTTCCATGCCGGCGACGGCAACCTGCACCCCATCATCCTGTTCAACGCGCGCCGGCCCGGTGAACTGGAAAAAGCGCGTGCAGCCGGCGCGGAGATTCTGTCGCATTGCATCGCGGTCGGCGGCACCATCACCGGAGAGCACGGCGTCGGTTTGGAGAAGAAAGAGCTAATGCCGCGCTTGTTTTCGGCCGAAACGCTTGCCACCATGGCGCGCCTCAAGCTGCTTTTCGATCCCGACAACCGAATGAACCCGGGCAAAATGCTGCCCACGGGGAAAGGCTGCATCGAAATCCGCCAGCCCGCGTTGGCGAAAGACGCGATGCTGTACTAAGAGTGGGGCAGACGATTCAACCGGTGGTTCTTTTCAGCCGCGGCAGGGCAGTCAGCACGGCGCCGTAAAGCAGTAGAGAAAAGAAAAGCGCTCCGGTATGGCCCTGGTTGAGGTCCTGAACCACCAGGCGATAGCCGCCGAGAAACATGGTGGGGTAGACCAGGCGCGACAACTCCAGGCGATTCCAGCGCGGGCCGGCCCAGGCGAGCAGAAGAGAGAGACCGGCCAGGACGCCGGTGCGCAAGGTGGCACAATACGCATAACTGGCGCCGGCGCCGAACACCGCGTGATAGACGGCCGTCAGAATGCCTGCCGCCACGCCGGCTGCCAGCCAGAGAAAGCCGGCGGAGACCGCAAGGCGGAAAACCCGCGTATTCCACGAAGGGTGGTCCCCGGTGCCGTAATATGCCGCCAGAAGATAGGAGACGGCGGCAGCCGCCAGGCCAGTCCACAGAGCCGCCTGCCGCTCGCCCGGCCATAATGCGGAGCCCAATAGCTGGTTTGCCGCCTCCTGAACCGCGCCCGAAGCGGTCAGCGCCAGCGACAGGTAGATGACTCCATGCACCTGAAGCGTCATGCGGCCAAAGGCGCCGCCCGCCCAGATACAGGCGATCGCCAGGATGGACCAGACCCACGCCGCGGTTTCGCTCGAAAGCAGGATTCGGGCGCCTCCCAGGGCCAGCAGGATTCCGAAGGTGGAATAGGTATAGAAGTTGCGGCTGGAGGCGCCTTGCCGCTCCAACCGGACAAAAGACACCAGGTAACAGGCGGCGGCGCAGACCAGCATGACCACGGCCATCACCGGCGCCATCTGCAGACCGCCGCTAAGGCTGACGGCGAAAGCCACGGCAACTTGAGCCGTCTCAAAGGCGGTGAATGAGAAGCCCCGAAACAGCGTCCGGACGATGGTGCTGGCAAGGTAAATGGTAAGTAGCGCCACTTGCGCGGTGAGCAGCCACGCATGGGGAATGGGGGCGTAACCTTCGGGCAGTCCTCGTTCGTTGGTTACCAGCCAGGTGGCCAGCAGAACCGAAAGGTCGGCGGCGGCCGCTCCCAGCCAGCGCTCGCTCAACCAATGTTCCAGGCAGGCGGACGCTTCGATGGCCGCGGCCATGGCGAGAAACAGAAAGGTGAAGGGCAGGACGTCGCGAGTGGCCACCAGCAGGGCGGCGGCGGTTCCCAGAGCGGCCAGGGTGGCGAAGGTGGAGACGATCAGAAGGCTCTTGCGCCAGGAGATCGCCATGCCGAAAACGGCGAAGACCAGCAGGATCGCCGCGGTGGTCCAGGGGCCGATAGCATGGAAACGCACGGTCGCTTCCCAAAGCAGAGGACAGAGCACCAGAACGGCAGTCAGGCTGTTGAGGGCGGTTTTCAGGCGCTCGGTTGCCGTGTTTCGAGCCGCCCAGCCCAGCCACGCCAGGGCATAGGCGATTCCGGCGGCGATTCCGGCCGTGGTGGGCAGGGTTCCGGACTCGGTCAGGGCGCGCAGCAGGTATGCGCCGGCGAGCCCCACCAGCGCCCGTCCCACAACCGGAAGGATGCCGGACATGGCTGGCATTCCGGCCAGCGGATGGCCCGGGGGGATCTGGGCCAGGATCTCCGGCGGCGCCGCGGGGGCGCTCAAACCGACCTGCCGCTCGATCGACGCCACGCGCCCGGCGAGCGCACGCACCTCGCGCTCCAGCGCCTCCCACTCCGGTTGCGGCATGGCAACCTCCTCAGGCTTTGCGGGCCTCTCCCTCCTGCCATGGCGGCAAGAGTTTCACCAGTATCAGCAAGATCGCAAACGGAAGGAGCATCAGCAGGGTTGCCGACACCAATCCTTCCCGCGCCCCCAGTTGCAATTTGTAGGATGTGTAACCGAGAAAGCTTTTGGAAAACAGTTGCCCGCCGATCACTACGTTCCAGCGCATGGCAAAGATGCCGATCATAGTGAGGGCGCCGGCCAACATATACATGGCTTTTCGCCTGGCCTCGGAGAATGTCCACAGTTGATTGGCGGCCAGCAGAACCAGCGGCAGCAGGGTCCCCAGGAAGATCTGCAGAATCACCTGCGACCCCCAGAGCCGCGTATGCACCATGAAATCCAGGCTGCGGAAGGATTCGTCGGATTCGTAGGTCCGGTGCACCAGGTCCAGCATTTCCAGGCTGAAATCGATGACGAAGGTGTAAAACAGGTAGCGCGCGATGGTGTCGAGACAGGGCATGTCGATCACCGTCTTGCGCAGCTTCATGGAAACCACGTACAGCACCATCACGGCGGCAATTCCCGAGACCATCGCGGAGAACAGAAACACCACCGGCATCAAGGGAGTGGACCACCACGGGTTGGCCTTCACCGAGCCGAAAATGAAGCCCACGTAGCCATGCAGCAGAAATGCCGACGGGATGCCGATGACCGTCACGGCATAGCCCACCTTCTCGTCTATGCGGCGCGCCTCCGGGCTGACGTTATACGAGCCGAGGGTAAGGGCGCGATAGATCCAGCGTTTCGGCCCCGTCGTGGATTGCGCCAGCCCGACAATCTCGGCACGATATTCCAGCCAGATCTCCAGCAGCAATACCACCGTGAGATACCACAGGTATACGAAACCGAACATGGCCATGGCCGAAGAGCGGTGCGGGGTCAGGTACATTTCAAAGGAACGCTCGGGATGCCCCAGATGGAGTTGCAGGGGTAAGGGCGCCACCAGCAGGAAGGCCAGGGCCGTGAGCAACGCCATGCGGTAGGTGGGCCGCACCGCATCCACCTTGAAAACCCTTTCGAGCGAGGCCAGAATGAACGCACCGGCGACCAGGCCCGTGATATAGGGATAAAGCACAATCAGTACGCTCCATTGCAACTCCGCCTCGTTCGGGTATATGAAACCGTCAACGCCGGGTATCATCGATCGCTCCTATTAGCGCACTTCGCCATCCAGGTTTTTGTAGTAGACCTTGGCTCCGGTGGCCATGTAAGGTTTCAAAACCTGGACCATGCTGGTGCGCAGGATTTCGTGGACAGGGTCTTTCGGGTTCTTGAAGTCCACCAGCAGACGGGCGCCGGTGGGACAGCTCTCGCAGCAGGCCGTGGTCAGGCCCTTGGTGATGCGGTGGTAGCAAAGAGTGCACTTGTCTATGGTCTGCTTTTCCGGGTGCAGGTACCGGCAGCCATAGGGACAGGCCTGCGCGCAGTAGCGGCAGCCCAGGCAGTAGGATTCGTCGACCAGCACCACTCCGTCCGGGCTGACGAAAGTGGCGCCCACCGGGCAGACCTGCACGCAGGGGGAATCGGCGCACTGGTTGCACAGCTTGGGAACGTAGAAGCTCTTCAGGTCCGTGCGGGTCGACGGCGGAAAGCCATCGATCGCGCCGTTGGGCGATTCCACGTGAGGCTGCTTGCCCTCTTCGATCTGGTAGCGTTCCACCCAGGTGCGGAAGTACCCCTGCGGCACGTCGTTCTCCTTGGAACAGGCACGCACGCAGTTGCCGCAGCCTATGCACAGGTCGATGTCGACGATCATGCCCCACCAGTGGTCGGCCATCCGGTAGGCTTCGCTGGGCGGCGCCGCGCCGGTGATCTGCTCCAGGGTAGCGCCGGCCGAGGCCAGAACCAGCAACTTGCCCCCAAACTTGAATAAGTCGCGCCGGCTGATATCCATGCTCGTCTCCTTATCTCAGAGGTGGGGATTGTGGGGTTGGTGGCAGTTGTTGCAGGCCATGCCGCCGGAGTGCTCGGCGGTCGCCACCTGGGGAAAGTTCTTCGGTTTGGCCGCGTCCCGCTCATGGCAGCGGCGGCATAGGTTCGCGACCTCGGGCAGTTTGGGAGGGTGCGCCACCGGGTCGTCGGCGTGCTGCGCCAGCGCGCCGTGGCACGCTTCGCAGGCTACGTGGGCGTGTTTGCCGGCGGCCCTCGCTTTGCCTTCGTCGTCGTGACAAAGCACACAGGTGTCCTGCCCTGCGAAGGCTACAGGATGCTGGCGGACCAGGTCGAGCGCACCCGGCCGGTAGTGCCCATACTGCCCAAAAGCCTTGGGGACGATGGCGCTGCGGATGACGAGAAAGACTCCCAGAGCGGCGAGCAGGACCAAGGCCGGCCGCAAAAGATGAGCGTAATCGCGGAGCAAACGGCGCAACTTTACCCCTTTCATGGCAGACACTTGACCTGTGCGGTGCGGATTTGCAAGGTGAATCAGGCAATAATATGACCAAAAGGCCCGATTGTCGAAATTAGCGAGTTTTCGTAGGAATATGTTGAGTTTCGCTACACTTGTCGGTTGGAAATATGGGGGAATTGGGTAAATTCACACAGGCAGTTGGGGTAAATCGCCAACAAAAGCCAAAGCGACAGCTTGAGCTGCGTCCGGCGCCGGTCCTGCCGCGCGGCCCCGATCACTGGCTTTCTTCACTGAAAACGAAGTACCACCTGAAGGCAGCTTCCGATGCCGTTCGATCCTGGTAAGGGGAGGAACGCCGTGTTCGCCGGATTGGATATCGCCTACGCTGGCTCGCGGGACCGGCGCTCAGGCGTGCCTTGTCGGGGCTCTCGACGCCCGTTCGCGGTTGCGATACGGTGTCAAAGGCAAACGCCGGCAGGACTGCCCGCGCCACGTCGGCGTTCAAGTCTTCTTGAACAGCCTATCGAAGGCGCTACGAGCGTCTTCGGGATTACGCGGCACGGGCGGCCCAGAGTTCGAGGTCTGGGGTCCCGCGCCGGTTGAACCGTTCGATGTGCCCTCGCGCGCAACCGTCACTCTGGGCAGGAACAGACTGCACTCGTTGGCCTTGTCCTTTACCGGAATCCGCAGGGGAATCGGTTTCAGGCACTGGAAACGGGTGGAGGGCTCGAAATGGGTGCACTGTTTGCAGCAGTGCAGCTCTGCGTTGCACTTGGGACAATTGCCGCTGAAACTGATGTCCGGCGGCAAAGTGACGGAACAGTTATAACAGCGTGAGGCTGCCACGTGCTGCACCAGGCGGGGCAGGCGCGGTCCGGTGACATCGATTGGCGGGCGGGGACCCTGCGGCTTGGGGCGGTCATCTCGAGAGCCGCGGGAATCGCGGTCTGAGTCCATGTACCCCGGCTGTCTGTACTTGCGGTCGCTATCCATGGAGAAGGAACTCCGTTTGTGAAGGAATCGTTCTTACTACGGCGCCGATGGTTCAAATGCTCTTACGATATGATTCCGTGCGGCGCCGGGCAGAAAACGCCACCGATTCCGCGCGCGGACCGGTCGCGGGGAATTGAGGTGACTGAGGGAACAGCGGGAACGCCCAGGGCGCGAGGTTATTATTAGAAAAGCACCCGCCAAGTGGTCGAATCCAATATGTACCATGGAATGGGGGTAAATTGCATCCCCTTTCCTTCGGTCTATGCCCAAAAGTTAACCTACGGAACTCCATTTCAGCAGATTGCTGCAGGGCCGGGTGAGCGGATCGTCGAAATGATTCGGGCTCACGCGCAATGCAAAACCCAAGCGGCCGGTTCTCTCCGGCAGAATATCGTTGCCGAAGGTCGCCACGGTTCCCTGGAGGTCGAGCGGGGGCAGCAACAGCACCTCGGTATCTTCCAGATGGCCGGCGGAATCCACGCGGCCCAGGACCACTTCCACCCGAACGTCTTCCGGCTTCAACCCCGCCAGGTCGATAGCGGCACGAACGGCAACGGTGGATCCGCTGAAAAGCGTGGCCGCGGGGGACGCCGCGGCGGCCTCCACAAAACGAACCCGATCCCAGATCGCGCGCACCTTGGCATTCCACGCCGCTTTGTGGCGGGCCTGCGCGTATTCTCCCGCCTGCATCCGCAAATGCTGGCGGTGAGCGGGCTCGTACATCTCGGTCATATACTCGCGCACCATGCGGCGGCAATCGAAGTGCGGCGTAATGTAGCGAAGCGACTGTTTCATCCGCCGCACCCACTCGCGCGGGGTCTGCTCGCGGCGCTCGTAATACATGGGCACAATCTCGTTTTCGAGGAGGTAATAAATGGCGCTGGCGTGCAGCACATCCTGGTCTTCGGCGTAAGTTTCCCGCTCGCCGATGGCCCAACCGCCGGACTGTTCGTAGGCTTCATCGAACCAGCCGTCGAGGATGCTCAGGTTGATGATGCCGTTGCACGCGGCCTTCATGCCGCTGGTCCCGCAAGCCTCTTCGCCGCGCCGGGGCGTATTGAGCCAAAGATCGACGCCTTGCACCAGCTCGCGGGCAACCTTCATGTCGTAGTCTTCGAGAAACACCAGGTGCTTCCACAATTCCGGATCGCGCGAGAGCTGCACGATCTCGCGGATAAACGCCTTGCCGGGCTGGTCTTTGGGATGGGCCTTGCCGGCAATCACGATTTGCACCGGCATGTCCTTGTTCATCAGAATTTTTTTCAGCCGGTCCATATCGCGAAACAGAAGCGTGGCCCGCTTGTAGGTGGCGAAGCGGCGCGCGAAACCGATGGTGAACGCGTTGGGATCGAGCGCCTCGCCGGAGTGTCGCAGCTCGGCGGCCGAAGCCTTGCGCCGCAGCGCCGAGATCTGCTGCCGCCCGCGCACAAAATTCACCAGCCGGCGTTTGCGCCTGCGGTGCGCTTCGAACAACTCCTCGTCCGGTATGTCCAGGACCTGCTCCCAGATCGAAGGATCGTTGAAACGCTCCCGCCAGTCCGGTTCCAGGTACTGATCGTAGAGGCCGGCCAGGTCGCCGTTGAGCCAGCTCGGCAGGTGCACACCGTTGGTCACCGAAGTAATCGGCACTTCCCAAACCGGCAACTGCGGCCAGAGGTCGTGGAACATCTCCTGCGATACGTCCCGGTGCAGGCGGCTGACGGCATTGCGATAGGACGAAGTGTTGAGCGCCAGCACGGCCATCGAGAAACGCTCGTCGCGGTCGAGCGGATTGCGGCGCCCGAGCCCCATCAAGTGTTGAAAGTCGATGCCGATATCCGCGCAGTAACCCGAAAAATAGTGATACATCATGCCCGGATCGAACAGATCGATTCCGGCCGGCACCGGCGTATGGGTGGTGAAGACATTGCTCGCGCGGGTCGCTTCCACGGCTTCCTCGAAGCTGAGCTTGTGCTCTTTCATGTAGACGCGAATCCGCTCCAGCGCCAGGAATGCGGAGTGTCCCTCGTTCATATGGAAGACGGTAGGCTGCAGCCCCATCGCCTCCAGCGCCCTGGTGCCGCCGATACCCAAAACGATTTCCTGGCGGATACGGGTATCGTTGTCGCCGCCGTAGAGAGAATCGGTGATGTCGCGATCTTGCGGCAGGACGTTTTCGGGGATGTTGGTATCGAGCAGGAACAGCGTGATCCTTCCCACGCCGATTTTCCAAACCTGCGCGCAGACGTCGCCGGTGGGCAGATTCACGGTAACGCGGAGATCCTTGCCGGCTGCATCCTTCACCGGCGCAACCGGAAGGGTATAGAAGTCGTTCATCGGGTACCGCTCCTGCTGCCAGCCGTCAGGGTTGAGGTACTGCCGGAAATATCCCTGCTGGTAGAGGAGGCCGAGGCCGATGAGCGGATAATCCTGGTCGCTGGAGGACTTGAGGTGATCGCCCGAGAGTATTCCGAGGCCTCCCGAATAGACCGGCAGACACTCTGTGAGACCGTATTCCGCGGAGAAATAGGCGATCAGTTTTCCGTCGGCGGCCGGATCTCCCTTGTGCGCGCGAGCATCGTAGGCCTCGCACGCCAGACGGTAAAGCGCGAGGTAGCGTGGGTCGGCGGCGGCTTTTCCGAGGGTCGCCTGGGGCGCTCTACCGAGCATCAGAACCGGGTTGTAACCGCAATCGCGCCACAACGCCGGGTCCAGTCGGCGGAACACGGCGCGCACAATCGGTTCCCAACTCCATAAGATGTTGTGCGCCAACTCGCTCATGCGAGCCAGAGAGGCGGGGAGAACCGGTCGGACCAGAAACTCTCGTAAGGGCTGTATGTGGAAAGGCATACTGGAGGAGCTAACCTTTCAAGATACCAAATCGGCGGGTATCGCTTGTTCCGATAGGGCGTAGCGGCCAATTCGATCCGGCGCCCAACCGCAAAGCACCAACCGCAAAGCAGCCGGATGGCCGGTATCGGTTTGATATAATATTGGAGCTATGGCGATTCCCAATGTGAAACGGTTCCGGCCTTACTGCCCGACCTGCAACGACAGCTTCACCGTGATGGCGGTGCTGCCCAAGGAAGCGAATGTCGATCAATACCTGGCAGATGCCGTGGTACGCCACGACCACAAGGCGTTTCAGGAAGCCAAGCAAGGGCACTTCAAAGTGCGCATCGGCCAGCAAAAGCAGAAGAAAGCCAAGTAAGAGTTCAAAACCTGGATTGCAGGTTGCGTATGGCCGTGAGCGCGGCTTGGGCAACCTCCGGGTTTGGATCGTCCTTGAGCTTGTTCAGCTCTTCCAGGCTGCGCTGGTCCCCACTGGCGCCCAAAACCTGGACTAAACCGATTTTTTCCAGCTTGGTCCCGCTCCCCAGGGGGCCGTATAGCGCCGCCCGGACGGCGGCGTCGCGCGCCAATTCCGCCAGGTAGGGTTGGGCAATTCCGCTGTAGGCCGCCGAATCCAGGTTGTTGACCAGGAATTGGAGCGGGCTGGATTGGCTCAAGCCGGTCTGGCCGTGCATGACCAGGGCGAAAGCCAGTGCCAGGCGAACGGGCGGCTTCAATTCATCCTTCCAGGCCTGATCCAGCATGGGCGTGTCGGCCGGATTGCGAAGGCGCGCGAAGCCTTCCGCGGCGTCGGCCCGCAGCTTGTCGTCCTTGTCGCGAATATACTGCTGGTAGACGGCGCGGTTGGTCTCGGCCGGCAACATCGCCAGGGAAGTGAGCGCGGTGCGCTTGACGCGGGCGTTCTCGCCGCGGTTCAGAATGTCGATCAGGCCGGAGCGGGCTCCCAAATCGCGCAGCAGTCCGACCGCTTCAATGGCCGCAACCTGGACCTTGGGATCCAGATCGTGCATCAGAAACTCCAGACGCGGCGCGGCGGATTCGTCGCGAATCTTTTCCAGCGCCACCACCGTCTCGTAGATCAGGGTACTGTCCTTCGAATGCGTGGCGGCGACCAGGTCGTCGACCGCGGCAGAGGCGCGCAGCACGCCCAAAGCCCGCGCGGCATTGGCTTTTGCATCCCGGGTGGCGCCATTGTTCAGCACCGCCGCCAGCGCCGTCACGACTTCCGGCCGAACGGAAATATAGCGGTCGATCACCTGGTCGTTGGTATCGGTGAATCTACCCTTGATGCCCGTCCCCACGCGGCGCAGCGACGCGCCCACGCCGCTCTTGAAGTATCCGGGCAGGTAGAAGTTCACCAGCCCATCGGTGGCCAGGATCTGGATCTGGGCGTCGGCATCGCGAGTAGCCAGCAACAGCGGATCCAGGCTGCGCGGCGGACCGATCTCGATAATCTGTTTGACCGCCTCGGCACGCACGTCGACGCTGGGATCCTTGAGATATTGGGTCAGGCGCGGGATGGCGCTCGACCCGGCCTTGGCGGCCTCGCGAACGTCCTTGGGACGGGCGGGTTGTTGTGCCACAAGAGCCGCCGCAAACGCCAGAGGCAGAACCACGGTTCGAAGACGCACCATATCTTTACTGTAGCTCGATCGGGTGGAAAGGCGGCCGTCGGCCGCTAGCGAACGAACTCGACGTCGATTTTGTGCGGCACCAGACCGGCTTCGTAGCCGAGGTCGAGCAGTTTCTGGACGGCGCGGGGCACCACCTCGCCCGCATCCAGGGTGTAGTGGTTGACGTACATGCCGACGAATTTCTCGGCCTGGCGGGTTTCCAGGTCGCGGGCAAACTGGAGCGCGTAAGACAGCGCTTCGTCATGGTTATCCAGCGCGTACTGAATGCTCTCGCGCATCAAGCGGCAGCATTCGCTCTGAATCTCGGGCCCGAGGCTGCGCAACAGTACGTTGGCCCCCAACGGCAGGGGAAGATCGTAGGTGCTCTTGAACCAGCGCCCCAGGTCGACTACGCGGTGAAAGCCTTGCCGCTCGTAGGTCAACTGGGCTTCGTGGATGATCAGCCCGCAATCGGCCGTGTGTTCGCGCACGGCATCCAGAATCTTATCGAAGCGGGTAACCACGGGCTCGAAATCCGGCTCGAAGAGCCTGGCGGCCAGGTAGGCGGACGTCAACTTGCCGGGGATGGCAATGCGCTTCCCTTTCAGCTCTTCGGGCTCCATGGGCCGCGCGGAAACGATCATCGGGCCGTAGCCGTCGCCGATGCTGGAGCCGCTGGCCATCAGCACGTACTTGTCGGAAACGTAAGGATAGGCGTGGTACGAAATGGCGGTGAGATCGTACTGGCCCTCCATGGCTTTCCGGTTGAGCGTCTCAATGTCTTCGAGCACGTGCCGGAAAGAGACCTTCGGCGACCGCACTTTCTTGGTCGCGAGCCCATAGAACATGAACGCGTCGTCAGAATCCGGACTATGGGCGCTGACAATTTCCCGGTGAGAAACCGAATTCATAAAATAAAAAAGACTTGTTCCAGTGTACACTAACGAAGGTTTCAAACCCGAGATAATCGCAGAGGAATGGGAAGGCAGGAAGGAAAAAAGGAAAGGGCGGTTGTTCCGTTCTTCGCAAGCTCAGAAAACCAACCACCGATCATCATCTGTGCGCACGGGGTGCGCTCGGCCAGGTACCGCTTGGCCCGGTAATTTCCGATCGAAGGAGACTCTCTGTACAGCACGCTTACTCGTCCGAAACGAAACCGCCCTCATTCTGGTCCGGTTCTATCAATCACCTCCCGCCAAACCCAGGTGGGCTGGCTTTTGCGTCAGACGATCTCGGAACCAAATCAATTCTGATTCCAACTCCAGTGTGCCCCCGGCAGACCGTCTTGTCAATAGTTCCTGTGGCTGTTTTCTATACTAGGGTAGAGACCCGATGTTTCGTAGGTTTTTCTCCCACAAAACCGCCGCCACGCCTCTTAGCGGAGCGCCGCGCCAGCCGCGCGAAAAGATCTACAGCGCACAAAGCGGGTATGTCTATCACTATTTTTATCGCGGATTCCGGGTGCACGAGCGGGAGCATGGCGCAACGGAGTTTGTCTTTGAGATATCCGCGGACCGGAAGAACTGGCGCGAGACCTCGGTACGGCAGAGCCACTCCGGAATGGCGGTCTGGGAGAACGCCAACCAGCGAACACTCACGGCCGCGGAGCGCTACGCCATCGCCAAAATCGCTCTGTTCCAGGCTTTCGACGAGCGCGCCGCGCCGGATGCGGTGGATGCGGTGATCGAGGTCGGATTGGCGGAAATCAGCGCCATCGTGGAAACGCTGGGGCTGTGAGAGAGATTTCAGCGTGGCTCCCGGCGGCGCTTGGCGCGCATGGCGCGACTTTCCTGGGCGGTGTAACAGCTATGGACAGGTTTCCTCGGGATTTCTTGATCGCTTACAGCCGCGTAGCCACCGACTTGGCCTGCAGAAACAGCAGCAAATAGTCCGGTCCGCCGGCCTTGGAATCGGTGCCGGACATGTTGAAACCTCCAAACGGATGAACCCCGACCATGGCGCCGGTGCACTTCCGGTTGAAGTACAGGTTGCCCACGTGGAAACGTTCGCGGGCCTCGGCGAGATGCCGTTTGTTGCCAGAAAATACCGCTCCCGTGAGGCCGTATTGGGTATCGTTGGCCAGCGACAAGGCATGTTCGAAATCGCGCGCTTTGGTTACTGCCAGCACCGGGCCGAAAATTTCTTCCTGGAAGATGCGCGCGCCCGCATCCACGTCCGCTATGACCGTGGGCGCGATGAAATATCCGTCGCCCGGCGCGGCGCCGCCTCCGGCCACCAGACGGCCCTCGGACTTGCCGGTCTCAATATAAGAAAGGATGGCCTCGCGGGCTGCCTGGTTGATCACCGGCCCCATATAATAGGCGGGATCGTCGCACGGGCCCACTTTCAAAGCGGCCACCTTAGGCGCCAACTTCTCCAGAAAGGCGTCGTACACGTTAGCGTCGACGATGGCGCGCGAGCACGCCGAGCATTTCTGGCCCTGGTAACCGAAGGCGGAGGCCAGCACGCCGTCGACGGCCTTGTCGAGGTCGCACTCGGCATCCACCACGATGGCGTCCTTGCCGCCCATTTCCGCCACCACGCGCTTGATCCAGATTTGGCCGGGCTGGGTCTTGGCGGCCAACTCGTTGATGCGCAGGCCCACGTCGCGCGAGCCGGTGAAGGCGATGAAGCGGGTTTTGGGGTGCGCCACCAGGACGTCGCCGACGGTGGCGCCACTGCCGGTCAGCAGGGTGAACGCCCGCTCCGGGAAGCCGGCTTCGAGCAGCACCTCGGCGAATTTGGCGGCGATGGTGGGTGTGTCGCTCGAAGGCTTGATGACCACGGTATTGCCGGTTACCAGGGCCGCTACGGTCATGCCCGCCAGGATCGCCAGAGGGAAATTCCATGGTGGAATCACCACGCCCACCCCCAGCGGGATATAAATCATTTCATCGTGCTCGCCGGGCAACTGCACCGTCGCATGTGGCCCGTCCAGGCGCTCCATTTCGAGCGCGTAGTACTCGCAGAAGTCGATCGCTTCGGCGATTTCGGCTTCGGCTTCGGTCCAGCTCTTGCCGGCTTCGTAGCACAGCCAGGCATCGAACTCAAAGCGGCGCAAGCGCAGCAGGCGGCCCGTTTCGTGTGCCATGCGGGCGCGTTCCCGGGCCGGCGTGCGGCTCCATTCCGGATAATATGCCACCACGACTTCCACCGCCCGGTTGGCCAGCGCCGCGGTCGCCTTATGGTGAATGCCAACGGCCTGGGCGGGAGCGGAAGGGTTGAGCGAGGTCAGCAGGTCGCCGGTGGCAATGCTTTCGCCCGCCAGCCGCAGCTTATATTCGCGTCCGAATTCGGAGCGGACCTGGGCTAACGAATCTTCCATAGCGCGCCGATTTTCGGGCAGAGCAAAATCGGCGAGCGCTTCGTTGCGGAATTGAGTCAATGTAGCAGTAGCCATCACCTTCCATGGTACAGCCAGCGACGGCGATTGCTGGTACTATGGCTTTCCGGTGGATTGTGGATTGGGCGGGTTTCCGGGAGAAGCTACCTGAGGCTTCAAACGGGAAAGCCCGGAAGTTAAGTCCGGGCCTTCCACACGAAGCTGGAAAGGAGGATCCAGCTTATGATCCTTCTGCTGG
>Ga0182014_10001428_pt1 | contig 31817 bp, 22 predicted proteins | sample 612S2DmetaG_FD_120489 | JGI IMG/M metagenome (GOLD analysis project Ga0182014, IMG submission 120489) | Permafrost microbial communities from Stordalen Mire, Sweden - 612S2D metaG | ecosystem: Environmental > Terrestrial > Soil > Wetlands > Permafrost | place: Sweden: Stordalen | collected... | reverse complement strand
GCTCGCGGCATGATCGAAACCACCTGGACGGGATTCGATGCAACCCATCGACAGACCCCGAATCATCCTTTTCCGGTGCCCGATCAAATCCGCAATTACGACGATTACGCGTGGGAACGTATCGACGAACCCTGGCCTACGCGCGACGTAAGGTTCGGCTCAAGCCGGCCGGTCTATCCCGAAATCTTGCCCGAGGGCGACCTGCCTGTGGTTCTTGGCGTGTATCAAGCTTCCACAGCATCGAGTGTCGGGACCAGCGCGACCTTCTGGGCGCAGCACTCGGGGGATGCGCTAGGCATCTTCATCGATAAGGTTGCGGCGTGGCAAGACCACGAGTATGCCTATGAGGTGGAATCTGCCACGCTCGAAGTGCGCTTCAACTATCGTGACGGGAGGTTTTCCTGGAAGTGGCCGCTGGCCCGCGGCTGCCGCTCCACCTGCATTACCTTCTATGACCACGAGAAAGACAAGCAGGCCCAGCGCCAATTGGAGCACAACTTTCAGGGGGTCCGGCAAGATGGCCTCACCTACAAGGTGTTGCTCAACTTCACGTCGTATCCAATGTTTCTCCAAAACCGCTACGGCACGCTCGATTTGAATTGTGTCAAAGACTGGGTTCTTGCCTATCCGGAAAGCGCGCGTCGCCCGCCCGTCCTGTTTCCCGAGGCTACGGTCACGAGTCCGGAGGAACTAGAGCGCAGCATATTGGCCGACAACTACGTCTGCACTCTTCCGGTCACCGGCACGCGTGAAGATGGCGGTTTCAATCCGGTGCGGGCCAGGCACATCCTCGACTGGTGGATTGCCGACTTCAATTACATGCGCGCAGGGATGACCGATCGCCAGCGCGCGCGGCTCACCGCCATGTTTCTATTCGTCGCTTACGTCCATGCCGGCGACGACTTCATGCCGCTCGTCCCCATGCTCGGCGGCCATCCCAATTTTCTGGCCGATGTCAAAGGCGTGCCTCCTGCAATGTCGTTTCTCTTTCCCGACCACCCCAAGGCGCAAGCCTGGGTGGACATGTGGGAAAAATGCGTCGCGTTGGTCACCCGCTACAACACGCGTCCCTCCGTCAAAACATGGGACGCCGACGGCGGCCGCTGGACAGAAAATCTGGGCACGTATGTCTGGGCCTTTCTGCGACCGTCTCTGCGCACAGATTTCCTGGTGAGGAGCTTCGATGGCGTTGAGCGCTTCGCGACGCCGCAGCTTGCTCAGATGGCCGACTGGCTTGTGAACGCGCTTTCGGCTCCTTTCAATGGTGAGTCCGAAGAGGCGTTTCATGCGCTCCAGACCTTGGATTATGGCCATGAGTGGGGAGCTCTTGCGCCCGGCAAAGGACCCTTCCGCGTCTTTCCACCGCAGGGTGCTCATTCTGAGCGGCGCATCCCGCCGCGTTCCCTCTGGTATCTGGGAACCTGCATCGAGCGTTACGCGCCACTGGCCGCGGAGCACGCCATGTGGGCAGCCCTGCCCACGAGCCAGGACATGGAGACACCGCCGCAACCTCCGCCTCCCTGGCGCGACATCATGTACCGCTCCCCAGACAACCGCGGCACCAATCCGCATTTGCGTAGCCGCAAACACACTGGATACGGCGTCGTGCTCCGGTCTGCCGTCAGCTTGCCGGAAGAAGTGTCGATCCATCTCCAGCAAATCGACCAGGGCCCAAACTATCGCTGGGGCTGGGCAGGCGAAGGCGGGTGCGGCGTCCTGTATTTCTTTGCTGCCGGCAAGGCATACAGCTTCAACGGCTCTGAAGATGTGGGCGACCGCAGAGATCACGACACCGACTTCTGCACCAACTTCGGCGTTTTCATCGACGGAGAATTTCGTTCCGTCGGCCAGAACGTTCTCTCGCAGCCTCTCTACGATCTGGGCGCAGGCCAGTTCGCTCAGATCGTGCCCAGAAGCGGCCATGATGCATATTCAGCCCCTCAGTATGTGAGCCGCAGCGTCCTGCTCGCGGGCCACGATTATTTCGTTCTCTATGACGCGGTGCTCAACCAGTCCATCGCCCACCGGCTTTCCTGGTTTGTGCGCCGCGGCAGCGAACTCCCTTTTATCCAATTGTTGCGAGGGGCAGATCCAAAGGTCAGAGAAACGCAGCGCACCGATATCCAGACCGCCGCAACCACGGGCGTCTGGTTCGATGGCGTGGGAGATTCTGCGGCCCTGGTCAGTCACCGCAAAGATCTTGAGGTGGTGGCGACAGACTTCGGCTGCCGCGTCCATGCCGCCGATTTCGACGACCTGGTCTTTAGCAACCCCGAACCCATTCACTTCAGCGATGCATTGACATCCTTTGAAGGAACAGCCGGACTCATCCGGCACAAGCAAGCCGGAATTGAATTCGCCATGTTTCATGGGACCAAAATCGGCGTATCTGGGAGGGGCGTTTCCGGGCTTACTTTCAGCACAACGGATACAGACCTTGGCATCAGCGGCTCCCTCTTCACCGGTCAGTCGCCTCGCGGCCGGTACTACGCGCCCAACGCGTCCTCTGTCACGATCACGCTGGCCTCGTATTCAGCCGGCGCACGCTTCTACATCGACGGTGAACCCCAAGGCGAACCTTCTCCATCAAGCGCGTTTACCGTCAACCTCAAAGCCGGCCGCCACGAGTGGGAGTTGACCGACGCCCTGCCCATACCCATAGCGCCCGAGATCCTCAGGACTGAAAACCGCGCTGGAGGCGCTCGCGTTGTCGTTTCCCCCGTTGCTGCTGCAACTTCTTACAGGATGGAGCTGAGCAAAGATAACGGCGTCACCTGGTCGAAGATCACCGTGCAGGAAGACCCCGTGATCGAAATCAGCTCCCTCGTCAACGGAGAAAAGGTTCACGTCCGCGCCGTTGCTCTCAACGCAGCGCATGAAAGCTCGCCCGGCCCGGAATATCCTCTCTACGTCTCGAGCGCTCCGCCCCCTCCGCCCGATGGCTTGTGTATCGAGTTGTCCGATGGAACCGCCACACTTACCTGGGGAGAGGTCCTCGGCATCATCGAATACAGGCTCTATGCGCGTCTCGCCGGCCAAGATGAGTTTCACCTTATTTACCGGGGACGGGATCGCGCATATGAGGACAAGCGCCCCGAGATTCAAACTGCAAACGCCATCCCTGAAACGTCCGCCGTCCCTGCTGCCGGAGTGATTGAGTACTGCGTCACCGCCGTCAACGGCAACGGAGAGGGGGCCCGATCGCGCAACGCAAACACAAACCCGGCATCCTGGCGCAATTGGGATCCCAGGCCGGGAGAACCCTTCCGTCGTGTTTATGGATTTTCATCCGATTCTCCTCCGCCTTCCGAAGGCATGCCCCGCTACTACCCACGCTGAACCGCGCTGGCGGTATTTGTTCGCGCATCTGTGAGACCTGGATCGCCGCCTATCGACCCGGAATAGATCTGCGTGCCGAGCGTGCAGGAGTGGTTTGAATCGACGGCGAATCCAGGCCTTCGACCAGCAGCAGTTCGCCACCACAGTCCGGCGCAGTGGTACCCTCCTTGTGGCACCTGATGGTTGAACCTGTTGAACAGGAGAAGAGAGAGGGATTGCACATGAGCGGAACAACAAACCGAAGATTTGTCCTGGCTTCGCGGCCCGTGGGAGCTCCTGTGGCTTCAGACTTTCGCATGGAGGCCGAGACCCTCCGATCTCCGGATGCGGGCCAGATGCTCTTGCGGACGGTGTACCTGTCTCTTGACCCGTATATGCGTGGGCGGATGAGTGACGCGCCTTCCTACGCGCCCCCCGTAGGCGTTGGGGAAGTGATGGTGGGCGCAACTGTGAGCCGGGTTGAGATTTCAAGCGTGCCAGGATTTGCCGTAGGCGACTGGGTCCTGAGTCAGAGCGGCTGGCAGGAGTTCGCGATTTCAGACGGTAAAGGCGTATTGAATCTTGGAGCGCACCCGGCCAAGCCTTCCTATGCGCTGGGTGTGCTGGGGATGCCCGGATTCACGGCTTATATGGGACTTTTGGACATTGGACAGCCGAAGCCGGGCGAGACGGTGGTGGTTGCCGCTGCGACAGGTGCTGTGGGTTCTGTTGTGGGACAAATTGCGAAGCTGAAGGAATGCCGCGTGGTGGGGATTGCAGGCGGAACAGAGAAATGCCGCTATGCGATAGAGGAGCTTGGATTCGACGCTTGCCTCGACCATCGCAGTCCAAAACTGAGGGAAGAGCTGGCGGCGGCGTGTCCGAAGGGCATCGATGTGTACTACGAGAATGTAGGCGGGGTGGTTTTCGATGCCGTGCTGCCGTTGCTCAATGCGCGTGCCCGGATTCCCGTGTGCGGGCTGATTGCCACCTACAACGGCGACCCCGCCGCTGAGAGCAAGTGCCGGACCTCGCAGGTGATGACTGCCGTGTTGAAGAAGCGGATCCGGGTGCAGGGATTCATCATCTTTGAGGATTATGGATCGCACTTTGGGGAGTTCCGGAAGCAGATGACCGAGTGGTTTGAGGCAGGGAAGATCAAGTATCGCGAAGATATAGTAAGTGGATTGGAGAACGCTCCAGAAGCGTTCATGGGCCTGCTGAAGGGGAAGAACTTCGGGAAGCTGGTGGTTCAGGTATCTTCTGAAGCTGGAACGTAAGGACGATCGTTTCATCGACGAGGGCTGCGGAGTTGTTCTGCATTTGCGTGGCCTTCTCCGCGAGCGTCATGCGACGCACCAGGTCAGCGGCCCGCTGCTCAGGTGACAGCTTGGGATTCATGTAGGGAAGATTCGCCGTATCCTGGGCAACTGCGGATTGCAGAAGCGATCCAAAGAAGAGCGTTCCAGTACACGCGATGATCGCAGCAGCCATTCGCGCCATGCGGTTTCTCATCTCTTTTCTCCGGGTTGGGTCTGGGCGGCCGAACTACTTCATTGTGCCGTTTGCGCGATTGCGAAGCGATAAATGTTCACGCTGATCGGCGCCACCGTAATCGTCCCGGGAACGTCGCCGATCGCGATCTCTTTCACATCCACCTGCGGCGCCTGGCCCACATGGTTGACGGCGGTCAGGCTCTGTCCCGTCAACAGCCACAGCTTCGACGGCCCGCCCAGATGCACGCCGCTCACGTTCAGATCGAACTTCTGCTCCGACTCCGTCGCATTCACGACAGAGAGAACCAGGTACTTGCGATCCGGCGAAAGCGCTGCGAACATGTCGAGCGGATAAGTCGGGCTGCCGGAGGTCTTCTCCGGTTGGTCCGGGCTGCCTGCGGGATATTTCGGCGCCGGCTGCGGCGAATTTCCGGTGAGCGCGACCGGAATCGATCCGCCGCCAAATTGCTCGCCGTACAACTGGTACAGGAGCCCCAGCGCGTTCATCGTCGACGAGGTGCGGTTGAAGTCGACCAGCGCGATGCCCGTGGTCTGCGCCCCCATGGTCAGGAAGTCGGTGTACCGGAGCATCTCATTCAGGACCATCCCGTACGCAAGGTCCTGGCGAAGCGTCTGTCCGCCAAACGGGCCTCCGCCGCCGGGTGTGGCGTTGAAGTAGGCGTACTCGTCAATCGACAGCGGAATCTTTTTCTCCACCATCGCCGGGAACCGCTTCTGGTACCCCTGCCACTCTTCGGCCTTCAGGCGCACGGTGTCGGCCGCATAACGCGACGACTCGAGCACCGACATGTCGACTTTTACATACGCATCCTCATTCGGCTTGTCTGCGCCAAGGTTCTTTGCCTTCTCCAGATCCCAATGGTGGCCGCCGCTCGCGTACCAGTGCTCGGCGACGATATCGAAGTTGCCCCAGCAGTCCTTCAGGAAACTTCCCGTCCAGTCTGCTTCCGTACCGTAGAGACTATCGAGGTTCCCGATGTACTTGGCGCGCTGCTCGCGCGGCACGTTCGTGTTCTCGATCATCAACCCCGAGGCAATCAGAACGATCGACGGATCCACTTGTCGCATCGCCTTCGCGAATTCATTGTGCTTCAGCATGAAGTACTTCGAATCCGTGCGGCCAAGCTGCCAGGATCCCCAGGGCTCGTTTCCGATGTTCCAGAACTTCACGTGATACGGTTCCGGATGGCCGTTCCTGGCGCGCTCGGCGCCCATATGCGTGTTGACCGATCCGTTCATGTACTCGACCTCTTCGGCCGCCGAGTGCGAATCACCGAATCCCGCGTTGACGCTGATGTATGGCTCCACGCCGATCAGTTTGCACAACGTCATGAACTCGTCCAGCCCCAGATCGTTGCTTTGCATGGCGTTCCATGCGTAGTCGAAGTCGGGCGGACGCTTATCGATATCGCCGACAATGTGGTACCAGATCAGCCCGGAGGTGTAGTTGCCGCCATACCGCCAGAAGCCCATCTTGATCTTGCTCAGCAGCGCCATCGTGTCGGGCCGGAAGCCATGAATGTTGTCGGCCGGCATCAAGGAAAGCGTGCCGATATGGAAGTCGCCCTTGCCCGTGCCCGTGATCTCGATGACGCCATTCGTGGTATCGGCCTTCGCGGTGAAGCTCAACGGGAGTTTCCTGTATTCATTGGTCAGGGCGGCAAACGAAACCGTCTGCCGGTCATTTTCTCCCGCGCCCCAGATCAACGAGACCTTCACCTTGCTGCCCGGGGTGCCGCAAAGATAAATCCGCCCCGTGTACTGCTTGCCCTTCACCAGGGCCAGGCCCGATTGCCGGATGCCGTGCGGCGTGGCCGAGTCGAGCTCGATGCGAGGGCTCTGGTCTCCGACAAACGGCTTTTCCTTGTCCATTACCACCACTGCGTCGGGACCGATGGGATACCATTTGCGGATTCTCATGCGAGACGGGCCACCCTCTGACTGAGGCTTGGCTTCGGCCGCCTCGGCTTTGATCGGAAAGTAGAATTTCCGGTCGTCGAGCATTTCCGCCCATACGCTGCTGTACATCATGCTGCCAATGTGCTCGATGAACTGGCCGTATATATACTTCGAGACCGGCGCCGATGTCTGTTGCGTGTCGATGGTTACTTTCAACTGGCTGGGGACAGGCAGCGCCGCTTGTTGTGCCGTGATAGCGACAGCGGTCACAAGCCACAATGGAGCTGCGGCGAGCATCAACATCTTCGCGTTCATCATCTTCTCGTTCATCGTATCTCCGCCGTCATGTGGTGTTGTCGTCTGCCCCTGTTTTCGGCCGATAACGCTCCCGCAACCCGGGGAGTTGCGGCGATTCCTTCGCCGGCCGACAGCCTGCAAGATGTTGCGGTCCAATTCAAATCCACAGGCACCCTCAATGAGCTCTCCTGTGATACCAGTTCGGCGCGCCGGGCGTGGGAACGTCGTCTTTGACCTGCGCTCCAATGGCATGCGCGCGAGTCAATGCAGCGTTGAGGGTGATGCCTGTGCCGGAGACCTGGGCGCCGGCCGCGTGCGCAACAGTGAGCGGCGCAGCGACGGTGATTGCAGCAGCAGGGAATCTGGTGGTGGAGACGACAACCGTCGTCTCATAGTCCGCGCCACTGCCTATGGTGATGGTCTGGCCGGGACTAAAGCCCGCCGCGCTGGAGACGGGAATAACGCTAGCGCCCGCGGCGGTGGCGGCACGCACCCCGGTGGCCCCGGCCGTGCCAACCGTCGCGATGACGGCTGTTTCGAGGTTCGCGGCCGTATCGATCATGACCGTCTGGCCGGCCTCGAAGCCTGCCACGCTGGCGACCTTGATGTTGGTGGCGCCGGCGGCTGAGGGCATCGATAGAGTCGAAGCAGCCTGCCACAAGAAATCCTTGCAGTTGCTATCGGTGTCGACGCCGTCAGGGAAACGCCCCGCGCTCGTATTGATGGAGCCGGCGGCAGCGAACATTCCGAAGTCACCAACCGAGCCAGGCACGTAGCAGCCACCCTGGTCTAATCCGGAGGCGGCCTGGTAACCCTGGGCCGCCCATGGGTCGATGAGGCCTCCGTAGTTGATGCTGTCAGCAACAAGACCAGAGGCGTCACGCAGTACCATGCTGCCCTGCTTGATTGAGATGGTGCGGACGAAGTAAGGGACGTTAGCGCTGAGCTCGGGCCCACCGAACCACTGGTTGGGCGCCGGCGTCGCCTGGTAGCCCGCGGCCGTCACCGCGGCGTCGCGCACTACAGCGTTGATCGCGTGATTCCCAGTCAGCGGTTGGTCAAGCGTGATGCCGTCGCCAAGCGCCTGAACGGGTTCGTTGCTCGAATGGGCAAAGGCCGATGCCGGTTCGAAGCTGATTCCCGTTCCCCAATCGCTGAAGGGAAGGTTGGCCGCGTGGTTGAACTGGAGCGGAGCCGCCAGGTCCAGGCCCGTGCCCGGATCGATCACTGTCTCACTATTGATGTGCGCCTGGGCGAGGACGGGCGTAAAGTGCAGTCCGGGGCCGGCTGGCCCCGGTATCCCGATGGCGGTGACGGTCACTGTTTCTTTGTTCGCAGGAGTTCCGACGTCGATCCTGTCGCCGACTTTGAAACCGTTCACGTTGCGGACCTTGATATTGGTCGCACCGGCGCTCGCGGCAGCCGAGAGATTGGTGCGGGTCGCCTGCGTGCCAACGCTCTTTACGGTGACGGTCTCGATCCCGTGGCCCGCGCTGTCGATGTCCAGCCTGATCTTGTCACCGGCCGTGATGTCGGCGACGGACGTCACTTTGATGTTGGCAGCGCCGGCGGGCGCGTCCGCTGCAAGGTAGGCTTGCGTGCCCGGCCTGCCGACCGCGGTTACAGTGGCTACCTCGTACTGCTCGACGTCTCTTGCGACGGCTGGGTAGGTGGCGCCGTAGCCAATGGCGATTTTTTGGCCGACAACGAATCCGGAGATGCTCGTGACGGGCACGTTGGTCGAGCCGGTGGGAATCGTAATCACCGGACCCTCTGGCAGGGGTTGCCACAATGTTGTTTGATCGCTTGCGGCCTTCCCGATGCTCGCAATCTTATGGGTCTCCATGTTGGATCCGGTGTCGATGCCAATCGTATCGCCCACCGACATTCCAGCCGTACTCCTGACGTAGATGGTTGTGTCCCCTGCCCGCGCGGGGACCGCGAGCCCGGAGTTCGAGAGGCCAAGCAGATAGAAGCCGCCAGCGGCTAGCTTCGTTCCGGCAGGGATCTTGATCGGCGAAAAGACGGCTTGCTGGGCCGGGTGTAGAGTCAGCGTCCAGTCGGAGATGTCAACGCTCGCAGTCCCTGCGTTGTACAGCTCGATGAAGGCGTCGGACGCGTTGGCGGGGGGACCGGAGCTGATTCGGAACTCGTTGATCCTGACCGGGCTGACGTTCCGCACCTTCTCGGCCGTGGTCTCGTATTGCTTCGCGCCGCTGGTCTGGTTCGTCCACGAAGCGTCCGCGACCAGGTCTCCATTGAAAGCTTCCCGTCCCGACGTGACCCTGAAGGTCGCACTCACGCTCGCACCCGGCGCTACCGGACCTGCAAACGTCTTCGACGTCTCGGACGTCCCCTCAACGACAGCGGCCCACTGCTTGCCCGGCAGGGCAATGCTCAACTTCACTCCTGCCGCCGGCGCCCCCGTCGTATTGGTGAACGTAACGGTGGTGTCCTGCGAGGACCCCGGTGAAAACGTCTGGAGCCCAGGCGGCGTGGCCGTTGCCGACGCGGGCGCCAGGCTCAGCCCCTGCACATCGTAATTTGCGGCCACCACATTCGCTTGCACCAGTTGGTCGGTGGCGTCTGTCGGAAATGTGTCCGCGGCCGTCATCGCGCCTTCATAGAAGGTGCCCTGCGAGCCGTTGCTGTTGTCGCCGCCGTTGCCCAGCAGGATGGCTCCCTGCTTGCGCATCGGGTCATAGGTAGCGTTGACCCGCGGTCCGTCGAACATCACCGACAGTTCGCCCCGCTGCGCGTCGCCTCCCATCGATGTCCAGTGGTGCGGTTCGCCCTTGGCCATAGCGGTGACGAATCGCCAGGCGATGTTCGGCAAGCTTGCGCAGAGTTTGGGTCCATCCGGGTTGACGCAGCCAACCAGGTTGTTCTCCTGGTCCGTCATGATCCACGGCCCGGCAGAGTTCCCGTGATACCAATACGGCGCGTCGCCGTAGTAGGCGGTTTCCATGGTGCCGTTGTCGTCGTCGCGGCTGTCGATCTCGGCGTTGCCGTAGTCGAAGCAGCAGCCAGAGTTGAAGTGCAGGCCATTAACGACCCAATACTGTCCCTCGGCCTGGTCGTCAACGGCCGTGCCCTTCGGATTGTCGTTGCGCAGGCCCATGCCCGGCTCGATGAAGACGCCGTACGCCTTGTGGCCCATGATCGTAATCGGCGCCATGTCGGCGACCGGGACATTGTTAAACCCACCCATGGCCGGGCCACTGAATCCGCCGCGGGGCGCCTGGGTGAGGTCGTTGTGTTTAGGCGATTGGTCGTAGATCCTGGCGATCCAGCAGTACGTGTTGGCACAAAACGCGTCCTGCGCCGCCGCGTCGGCGTATCCGCCCGCATCCGCGACCGGCGACGCGGAGGGTTGGACGACGCCGATATCCAGAGTCTTGCCGTCCGACTGGCGCAGGATCTGGTAGAGCGGCCCGTTGTATGCGGCATAGAGCGCCCGCGTGGTACTGTGGGCGGCCACGCACGGATCGCCGGCAGCGGCGTAGATGTCACACGGGCCCTTCGGCCTGGGCGGTGCCGCCCCGGCCTGTTGCGACCTCGTCAACGTGGAACCAAACAGCGTGAGCGCCAGTGCCAGCAAAAGTGCAGGTGAGAATCTCGTTTTCATGGTGATCCCGTCCGTGTAAATGGGTTTACTTGGGCGTCTCGGATTTTCGCAGGTTCGCTCGGCGAAGCACAAGCGCAATGGAGGGTAAAGGAGAAGCAGCGCAGCTCCAGATTCGACGACGCTAAAGCTGGTTGCGTTTCGCCGTCCTTGCGGAGTCGAGGTAGCCTCATCGGGCGAAGCCCTTCAAGCATCCGGCGTCAAAGCGGTTATATCAAAATATGAGTCGTCACCTCCGAGAAAAGCGATTCATTATTGGCGCCAATTTTGGCGGTGTCCCGCGTTTAGGTGCCGAGGCGCGCCAGGAGGATCGGATAACGATGAAGCGCCTGGTCATTTGCGCCGCATTATGATGCCTGGCAATCGCCAATGCATCGGCTTCGAATTCCACTTTGCCGGACGGCAAGGAGTTCCCGGCGTGAGAGAAGCAGCTTCACTTCACGCACACGTACTAGGTGAACAACCAGGCGGCTAACGCCACCGGCACCGGCCCCGGAACCGAGCAGCAGCCCTTCCGCACCATCGGCCGCGCAGCGCAGATTCTCAAGCCCGGGTTCTTTCTATGATTCATATGGTGCGCCCGGAAAGTTTCAAACTCTCAACCCCGTTGTACTACCGGGATGATTCCCGTGCGCGAGTCTTACGTCGCGTTTCAACATGCGACCCCAAACGTTTCAATATGCGACTCACATTTGACCCGCCGGCGCGAGCATGTTATCCGCGTTCTGCTCATGCTCCATACTTAGTCCTTTCCGCTCATGCGCATCGCTGCAGCGCATTGCACAATCGGTAGGATCGTCTCAATTCATCTACGCTCCAGAGTCAGGAAAGGCCGAACTCGAAGTCTCCGAGCGGCTCTTGACCGATGGCATCGCCATCCATGATTAACGGCTAAGTGCCGGACGCGTATAAGTAAACGCATTGCTCCTGAAGTTAGTTGAGGTTTGATAAGTTCATATCTGATGTTGTCCTTTGCCTGGATAGCTGATGCTTCTTGGAGAGCACCATTACCCCAGCCGAATAACGCAATGAATGTCCTGCGTTGCAGATATGCTTCGATTCACACACTCCGTGATAAATGATGAGCCAGCCGTGCCCGATGAGGTTGAGAAGCCAATCTTGAGCCGCCCCGAGGGCGAATCTGGAGTCGCCAGTCGGTGATGAGAAGTGAATTGGCGAAGATGCAATGTTTTTCGATCCTTCAACGTTCCGCCTCGATTTGAGATCCCAGATGCCTACCCTTTCAATTTCCTATCAGTGAACGGAGGAGAACGGTATGGCGGACTATGCTTCATTGAGAAGGACTCAAGCCCTCCCGTCTGTGGCATTCACAATGTGCGAGTCACGTTGATGCAGCTTCCCGCTGAATTGATTGCTTCAGGGTATAAGGGCTTCGCCTTCCTTGTCCGCCCCGTGAGTGGTGCAGTGCTCAATGACGAAGCAACGCACAAATAAGAACCTATCCCATGCCGGAAGTCGCATGGCCACAATTGCGCACCGCCGTATTGAGAGAGATGTAAGAGAATTCCATTCGCCGTTGCAGATCGAATGGCTTCTGGATCAATCCCGGTCGCGATTCCGCCAGGTTGTACCGCTGCCACCTGAATACCGCTCGATGGCGCTCCGATCGCGAACGTTGAGGGCGTCAACGCGAGTTCGACGATCGTATAGATTATCGTCGCCGCACCAGGAGCATTGCCGGAAAAGGTCGCGGTCGTACTCGGCCCCGAAATAGTTGCGGAAAGGCGCCATTTCTTCACTTCGATTCTCAAGATACGCTCTGACGGCCCTGATCGTCCCGAGAATGAGGACGAAGGCGCCCACGGTCAACAGGACAATCGCAAGGTGGGACATAGCGTTCTCCTTTGCATGGAATGCCCGCGGCAACTGGAACGGCATGGCCCCGCAGGCGGACTGCATTTCAAACGTGAAGCAGGCTAGGCGAGAAGGCTGGTCAAAATTGCTCATATTGGAGTTATGATGGGGCCCGCCTGAATGATCTGCACGACTGCGAATCGTGCTGGCGCACGATCCTTAAATGCAAATACCTGGTCAATTTTGCTCAGAATCCCCCAAAAATGCCATTCCTAAAGTTTGCCGAGCGTGTGCAATTCTGTACAGACCCCTCTATTTACTATTGTTACTTTTGGTTGTTACCTTTTTGGGCTAGCCGCGTAGTGTCGGCATTCCACTTAGGGCCGAAAGCGAAAGGGTAATGAGCTTTGGACACCGTGCAGCAAGATGAATGAGGGGGTACAAATGCGCAATTACAGGTCTGGTATTACGTGCTTACTGGCGGCTCTTCTGGTCGTCTTTGTGGCCGGCTGCGGTCAAGAAACAGTAAGTCTTCCAGGTGTTATATCTGTAACTCCCGCTCAGGGTGCTACCGGTGTACTTATCAACACGACCGTCACCGCGACTTTCAGCATGGCGATGAACCCAGCTTCCATTACCACCTCGACCTTCACGTTGACGGGGCCCGGCGGGACTGCCGTCGCTGGAGCCGTCGGGTACAGCGGCTCGACTGCGACGTTTACGCCGTCTGCCGTTCTCGCCTACGCAACCACCTACACGGCCACGATTACCACTGCGGCCTCGAGTCCAGGCGGCGCTGAGTTGATCGGCCCCTACGTGTGGAGCTTTACGACTATTACCCCACCGCCTGCTGTCGTGGCGACGGTTCCTGCCAATGGAGCCACAAATGTGCCCATCGGTCAGGTGCTGAGCGCGACTTTTAGCGAGGCGATGAATTCCGCTACGATCAGCGCGACGACGTTCACACTGACAGTGACAGGAGGAGCTGCCGTAACCGGAACCGTCTCCTACTCTGGCGTAGTTGCGACGTTTACGCCCAGCGCTCCTCTGGCCAACAGCACCAACTACACGGCCACAATCACAACGGGGGCTACCTCTGTGGGGGGCACTCCGCTAGCGGCTAACTACGTTTGGAAATTTACAACCATCACACCGCCCCTCGCTGTCATCGCCACGGTCCCGGTGAATACAGCCACGGGGGTGCCAATCAGCCAGGTGCTCAGCGCCACCTTCAATCAAGCAATGAACTGTGCGGCATTTCCCGCGAACGCGTTCACAGTCGCAGGTCCCGGTACGACCGCAGTGCCCGGAACCATTGGCTGCTCGGGCTCCGTTGCGACCTTCACGCCGGCAGCCAACCTTGCCTACAACACTGTCTATACGGCTACGATCGGCACCGGAGCCCAGGATCTGGCAGGCACTTCGCTGGCTGCCAACTATGTTTGGACCTTCAGAACCCTTCCGGCTCCCACGCCGCCCACGGTCATTGCCACCGTGCCGGTGAATGGAGCAACCGCAGTGCCCACCAATCAGGCCCTCAGTGCGACCTTCAGTGTGGCAATGGTCCCGACCACGATCAATACGACAAGCTTCACGCTGACTGCAACGATCAGCGGGACCAGCGTGTCAGGAGTGGTTGCCTATGTCGCAGCCGGTTCGGTAGCGACATTCATTCCGACAGCCAACCTTGCGCCCACTACCGAATACACGGCCACGATCACCACGGGAGCTACGGATGTGGCAGGCATCGCGCTGGCCCAGAACTACGTCTGGACCTTCACTACCGCTGCCGCTCCAATTTTGGTACCGCCGACGGTAACTTCGACTATCCCCGTCAGCTTTGCCACGGGCGTGCCTCTTAATCAGATCGTCAGCGCCACCTTCAGCACGGAAATGAATCCCGCCACGATCAGCTCGACAACCTTCTCGCTGATAGGACCAGGCTCCACTCCGGTAGCCGGCCTGGTCGCATACTCAACAGTTGGAAACTCGCTGACGTTCACACCCACGGCGAACCTCGCGCCCAGCACCACGTTTACGGCCACAATTACCACGGGCGCCAAGAACCTGGCGGGCACTGCACTGGCCGGCAACTACGTGTGGACGTTTACCACCGGCGCGGCTGTAGCCGTTGTTTCACCGGAGATTGTTTCGACGAATCCTGCCAACGCGGCCATCAATGTGCCTCTCAATCAGGCCGTCAGCGCAACCTTCACCGAAGCGATGAACCCACTGACCATCACTACGGGAACCTTCCAACTCACAGGCCCGGGCGGTGCGGTCGTTGGAACGGTCTCTTATGATGCGATCAACTTCATTGCCACCTTCACGCCTACGGCGCCGTTGCTCGCCAGCAGTTCCTATGTCGCAGCGATTACGAATGGGGCAACAGATCTGACAGGCAATCCGCTCGGGAACACCGGAGCTCCCAATCCCTGGACCTTTACGACCGGTACGGTAGTGGTTCCACCGCCCATTGTCCTTGGGCCGACCATATCGCTGTTTGGCGGCTTTGGCGGCGGCGCCGGGATGACCAACCAGGGGATCCATACAGTAATCAATGGCGATATCGGGACCACGGGCGCCTCGACCACCATGACCGGATTTTACGATGAGAGCGTTGCGGCCGTTGCCGGCGTGTATCCATGCTCGTATACGGTGACGCCAAGCAATTTGGGGCTCGTGAATGGTGTGATCGACACCGCTCCGCCGCCACCTTCCGGTGCGTGCTCCAATGAAGGAACCTCGGCTACTTTTGCCGTTGCAACTGAAGCTGCATTGGAAGCGCAAACCGCGTACACCACGCTTCAAGGCCTAGCCTCAACCGGTGGTCTGGCAGCGGAATTGGGCAACACGACCATTTACCCCGGCGTCTACAAAAACGCCAGCTCAGTCGGCATCACGACAGGGCCTCTCACTCTGGACGCTCAAGGCAATCCCAACGCGTACTGGGTATTCCAGATCGGATCATCTCTTACCGTAGGCACGCCAACCGCTTCTGAAAGCGTGATCCTGATTAATGGCGCCCAGGCCAGCCACGTCTTCTGGGCAGTCGGGGGCCTGCCCGGCGCAGTCATCAATTACGGGGGAGGCGGGACGATGGTGGGAACCGTCATCTCTCAGCCGGGAATCACCGTTTCAAGTCCCGGAGTTGCCGCGGTAACGACGATCAACGGCCGCGTGATTGCTTTGAACGCGTCGACCACCCTGGTGAATACCGTCATCAACGTACCGTAATCACATGCGGAGACCGGCTTCCAGGGCGGCCTCCACATGATGCAGGTGGCGCGGTTTGTGGCATGTTGTATTCGCGTCAGATTCATCGGACGCCGCGTTTTTTGGGCGATCGGGATCCGCAGTTCGGGAGGCAACAATGAGATTGAGTGCAAGGATGATTGCCACAGCCGCATTTGCTTTTTTCTCCATGTCTGCGTTCAACCTCTGCGCGGAGGATGCGGCAAAGGCGCCAGCCGGCGTTTCGGGAGATTCGTCAGCCGCTTCCAGCCCCGTTCCCGTCGCCGAGCCACTGGATGAAATGCCATCTGCTCCCATGCCTTCCGCTGCGATGGAAATGGCGTTGCCGTATTCGGGAGTGCCGGATAGCGGTGTTCCCCGGTATGAGCTGTTCCTGGGTTACTCCTATTTGCAAGCTGTGCCGAAGCTGGCCGCGGGAAACCGGCTGGTGTGGCTGAATGGCGGCAGCGCGTCCGTCGCTTTCAATGTCAATCGTTACCTCGGGCTGGTTGCCGACTTCGGCGCCTACACTAACTCGCAGATACGGTTCACAGGCGCATATACGTCGACAGTCAACGTGACCAATTCAAACGTGGCTGTCCTCACGTATCTCTTCGGCCCGCGCTATTCGTTCCGGAAGTACGACAGGATCACTCCCTTTGCCCAGGTTCTGTTTGGAGGCGTGCACGCGAACCAGGTAACACTCACCGGTTGCACTGTCAATTGCACGCTTCTTCCTGACCAGGACTCGTTTGCCATGACCGCCGGGGGCGGCCTGGACCTCAGGGTGCACCGCCACTTCGCTATCCGCATCATTCAAGCTGAATACCTGATGACCAGATTTGCGAGCTACACAACTGGAGCAACAGGGACACAGAATGATGTGCGTCTCTCCGCCGGAATCGTCTTCCGCTTCGGTGGAAATCGACATGTGGCCGAGCTGACGCCCGTAACCTATTCCTGTTTCGTGAACCCGGCGAGCGTATACCCCGGAACTGCAATCGCCGTCTCAGGCACGGCTATCCATTTGGACCCGGCAAAGACCGTCGCCTACACATGGTCTGTGGATGGCGGAACGGTGACCGGGACGTCGGAAACAGCGACGATCGACACGAAGCAAGTTGCTCCTGGCGCGTACACCCTGAAGGGCCACGTCTCTCAGGGCACGAAAGCCTCAGAGAATGCCGATTGCACCGTACCGTATGTGGTTAAGGCGTTTGAGCCGCCGACAGTCAGTTGCATGGCAGACCCTTCCACCGTGATTTCCGGTAACTCTTCTACGATTACGGCAACGGGAATAAGTCCGCAAAATCTTCCGTTGATATACAGCTTTAGCTCAACTTCCGGCTCCGTCAGCGGATCTGGCTCGACGGCTACGCTGATTACTTCGGGCGCGCCGACGGGACCCATCACCGTGACCTGCAATGTGGCTGATGACAAGGGGCAGACCGCCGCGAGCACAGCCACGGTGACGGTTGAGTCTCCAGTAGCTGCGCCCAAGCCGATGACCAGCGCCCTGTGCCCCATCTCCTTCGAGAGAAACCCTCGGCGTCCGGCACGCGTGGACAACGAAGCGAAGGCTTGTCTGGATGGGGTTGCACTGACGCTGCAGCGCGATTCGGGCGCCACTCTGGTCCTGGTTGGGAACGCGGCCAGCGGCGAAAAACGTGGCCAGAAACTCGCCGCTGAGCGCGCAGCGAACACAAAGGCCTATCTTGTCGGCGAAAAGGGAATCGATTCCTCCCGGATTACCGTGTACACAGGCTCTCAAGACGGAAAGATCGTCACGACCACCCTGGTTCCGACAGAAGCAACGTTCGATGCCACGGGCGACACTCTCGTGAAGTAGCGAGCAGTCGAGGGCACAGCGCGCGAAGCGCTGTGCTCAGACATCCTCGTCAACCCGCTTCACTGAAGAAGCTTCGCAAGGTTCGGCAATAGATCGAGCACGCTGAAAAGACCGTCTGCGAGTCGGCGCACCAGGCTTCTCGCGCAACGTGCGCGTTTGCCGACGCGGTAGAGGATTGCGCAGGAGCAGTGCGGCATGCCGCGAAGCGTACCTGCGATGCCAGCTAACAAATCTTGAATGAGACGACTCATCGTCTAAAGCAGCACTTGGCGCTTACTGTTGCGACGACGTTTTCCGTCGGCGTCATGGCAGGGGCGCTCCTCGGACGGTTCGCAATCGGGCGTTTCCCGTTCGCAATCAAGATGGCCAAGTGATTCGAATGGCGGGAATCGCGGAGGAGATTACCGATCGCAAACGGGCGGAAGAGCTCTTGAAGCAGACTGCTGACAGGCTGATGTTGGCGACGCGTGCGGGTGTCGTGGGCGTTTGGGATTGGGACACTTCGAGCGACGTCATGGTTTGGGATGAGCAGATGTTCCGCCTCTATGGAATCGCACCGGGCCAGTTCCGCCACTCGGCCGCGGATTGGAAGAGCGGATTGCATCCGAAGGACCGGGAAAGAGCCGTGGAGGCGTGCAATGCCGCGCTGCGTGGCGAAAGCAACTTCGACACCGAGTTCCGCGTGGTTTGGCCGGATGGCAGCGTGCACTGGATTAGGGCGCTTGCCCTGGTTGAGCGGAGTGCCCACGGCAAACCCGAGCGCATGGTTGGCACCAACTGGGATATCACTGCGGAGAAGCAGGCGCAAGAACTTCTGAAGCAGACCATGGACCGGTTGAAATTGGCGGCAAGCGCAGGCGGCGCGGGCATCTGGTTCGACGACCGTGTGAACGGTGGGGGGAACTGGGACGAGCAGATGCACCGCCTTTACGGCACCACGAAGGATAAATTCGTCCCAGGTCCGGAAGCGTGGCTGGCCTTGGTACACCCGGAAGACCGCGACCTCGAAAAAGAGCATATGAGCGCGGCTCTGCGAGGTGAGAAGGAGATCGATTCGCAGTTCCGCATCGTACGGCCGGATGGAACCATCCGACACATCCGCGCCAATGCTCTGGTCAGGTGGGATGCGGCGGGTAATCCGACAGAAATTGTGGGCACGAATCGGGACATCACTTCCGAGAAGGAAGCGGCGGCAGCATTGATGGAGAGCAATCGACGCCTTCAGGAAGAAACCGAACGTGCCCGCGCGGCGTCTGTGGCGGCGGATGCCGCCAACAAAGGAAAGAGCGAGTTTCTGGCCAACATGAGCCACGAGATCCGCACGCCGATGAATGGAGTGATCGGCATGACCGGGCTGCTGCTGGACACGGAATTGACCGCCGAGCAGCGCCGCTATGCGGAGATGGTGCGCACCAGCGGCGAATCGTTGCTGCAACTCATCAACGACATCCTGGATTTTTCAAAGATCGAAGCGAAGAAACTCGAGGCGGAGCCTCAGGGCGATTGCTCCAGATTCTTGTCAATCTGGTGGGCAACGCCATCAAGTTCACGGAAAAGGGCGAGGTGGTGGTCCGTGTTGCCGTGGAAGAAAAAGGAGAATCCGATTGCCTGCTGCGCTTCTCGGTGCACGACACTGGCATCGGAATACCAGGGGACAAAATCGGCCTCCTCTTCAACAAGTTCAGCCAGGTGGATGCCTCCACTACGCGGAAGTATGGCGGCACAGGGCTGGGCCTCGCCATCTCCAAGCAACTTGCGGAACTGATGGGCGGCGGCGTCGGCGTAACCAGCCAGGTTGGTAAGGGATCGGAGTTCTGGTTCACGGCGCGCCTGGGGCTGAGTCTGGGAGTGGCCGCTTGGCCCGCAGAATCAGAACTGGAAAGCCGGACGACTGCCAATCTCAAGGGGAGAGTTCTGGGCGCCGAGGATAATTCCACCAACCGGGAGGTGGTCCTCGGCATATTCCGGAAGCTCGGCCTGCGCGCGGAGGCAGTGGCCAATGGCGCAGAAGCTCTCCACGCTCTGGAATCGATTCCGTACGATCTGGTGCACGGGGTTGCACGGCCCTCTCGTGATAGCTGACACGCAATCTCGCAATGGCGCTCCTTTTTGGGACCGGTCTCCCGATATGACCGAAATCATACGCAATGAGCAAAACTTACCAGTTTTCAGATCGAGAAACGCTGGTATTCGGCCGCTAATGGAAATGTAGACCACCGTGCGCATCTCTTCTGCGCCTGCGCATTTCCAACGCAGTTTTCACCGCTTCGCGAATTCCAGCCTTAAAGAGTCACGGGACTCGACTCTGGAAAAGCAGCACGAAAGGAAAGGACCATGGCACTTGTCAAGAAGGCTGCCGTACAGGCAACATCAGCTCCTACGGAAGGAAAGCCCTCGCTGGTAACGGGCCGCGAGGCGGAAGCGCAGCGCAAGAAGGCCAGGACGCTCGCTAAACAGCAACAGGCGGCCGAACGCATTGCGGCGGCGACGGGGCAATTGGCCTCCGGGATCGCCGAGGCATCGAGCGCGGCCGAAGAACTGAAACGCGCCAGCGATCAGATCGCCACAGGCGCCGAAGAGGCGTCGAGCGCGGCGCAGGAGTCCCTGGCCGCTTTCCAGCAGGTGGGCGTCTCCATCACCAAGCAGCTGCAAAGTGCCGAACTCAGCCGCGGCAAGGGCGAAGTGGTTCAAGCGCTGATCGTCCGGACCGGCGGCGACGTGGCCGGCCTGATCACCAATGTGGGCGTGGCCGCGCAGCGCCAGGCTGCTTCTGTGAAGTTGGTGGTTGACTTGGAAAAGCAGGCCGCGACCATCGGCGACATCGTCAAGGCCGTGGCGCGCATTGCCGACCAGACCAACCTGCTGGCTTTGAATGCGGCCATTGAGGCCGCTCGCGCCGGCAAGCACGGCAAAGGCTTTGCGGTCGTCGCGGACGAAGTGCGCACACTGGCGGAGACATCGGAAAAGAGCGCCAAGCAGATTCAAGAATTGGTCGGGCAGATCCAGGCCGATGTGAAGTCCATCGCAGACGGCATCAATGCGTCCGCCAGGACCATGGATGAAGAAGTGGAAAAGGGCAAAACCATTACGGCGCAACTGGAACAGATCCGTCTCGATGCGATTGAAATCGTGAAAGGCATCCAGGAGATCGCGTCCAACGCGAGCCAGTCCAACGTCGCATCGCAGCAGGCACTCAAGGGCTCGCAGAGTATTGCGGCCGCGGCCGAGGAGCAGTCGTCCGCAGCCGAAGAGTCCGCCAAGACGGTTGCAGAGCAGACCAGGGCATTGGCCGAATGCGAGCAGACGGCACAGGCCCTGTCGGAACTGGCAGAAGACCTGAAAAACTCAACCGATGCTGCCAAGAGCGCCGAGCAGGTGGCGTCTTCCTCAGAGGAACTGTCTTCCGCAGTGCAGGAGATCAACCGCTCCAGCGCGCAGATCATGACCGCACTCGGCCAGATCCGCAAGGGCGCCGAGGTGCAGTCTTCAGCTTCCGAAGAGTCCGCGGCGGCAACCAACCAGATTGAGAAGGGGTTGGATATTGCTCAAAAACGGGCGAGTGCAAGTGCAGAAAAGGTAGTCGCGATCAAGAACCTGTTGGGCGAGAACAAGACTGCCGTCAGCGGATTGATTACGGGCCTTTCCACCTCAGCGGAAGCCTCGCGCGCCAGCATCAAGCAGATGAACGATCTGGAACTGGTATCCCGGCGCATCGACAAGATCGTCGAGGCCATCAGTACGGTTTCGATCCAGACCAACATGCTGGCCGTCAACGGCGCCATTGAAGCGGCGCGCGCCGGCGAGTTCGGCAAGGGCTTTGTTGTCGTTGCAACTGACATTCGCAACCTGGCACATGATTCGTCGGAAAACGCCGATCGCATTAAGGATCTGGTCAAGGGAGTGCAGGACCAGATTGGCGTGGTGGGGCGTGACCTGGGCGAGATTGTGGCCGCGGCGCTCTCCGAAGTGGAGAAGGCCAAGAGCACGACCGCCGACCTGGTGTCCATCGAAAGCGACATCCTGGTGGTGGAAAAAGGCGCGCAGGAAATTCTTGCCGCGTCAAACGAAATCGCCTCCGCCATCGGCCAGGTGAAAAAGGGCATCGAGCAGATTTCTGCCGCGGCAACTGAAGCCGACAAGGCGGCCACCGAAGCAGCCGGCGCCGCTCAACAGCAGGCCAAGGGAGCCGAGGACCTGGCCGCCGCCATCGAAGAGATCTCTTCTCTCGCGGATGAACTTCAGAGCGCAGCGTAAGGGGGCGCCGCCATGACGACAAGATCATCGAAGCAGCACACGAATGGGACGGCGCTTCTCGAGGAAAGCATCCCCGGCGAGCGCGCCCCTGACAAACAACCGAATGAAGCAGGCGTCGACGAGATTCCGATTGTCGAGCGTGCTTCTGCGGAACAGCCGGATGAGGCGGGTGCCGAGAATCAAATCGGCGAACGCACTTCCACGGCGCAACAGGGCACACAGCAGTTTGTCACCTTCATTGCCGGCGACGAAGTTTTCGCGGCCGACATGGTGCCAGTGAAGGAGATCATACGGGTTCCTCAGGTGGTAAGGGTACCTCTGGCGCCGGCTGCGCTGGAGGGCCTGGCAAACCTGCGGGGCAAAGTCTTGCCCATCATTTCACTGCGGCGGCTGTTCGGCTTTCCGGAACTGCCCCATGACGACTCGACACGCGCCCTGGTTGTCGATGTGGGCCAGCCACTGGGCTTCGTGGTGGACCGTGTCTCCAGCGTGGTCGGCGTCGATGCCAGCCATCTCGAGGACGTGGGCTCAATCAAGACCACCGTCAACACGGAGATGCTCTCCAGCCTCATCAAGGATGTGGGCGGCCACGCCATGATCATGGTGCTTGACTTCGCCAAGGTCATCGAACGGGAATTCTCGCAGATCTCGGCAATTTCGAGAAGCACAGGCGTTGCCGGAGCCGCGCAAGCAAGCGTACAAAGCGAGGAGGAAGACTCGAGCGACGAGTTGCAACTGGTCAGCTTCGATGTCGACGGTCAGGAGTATGCCATCGCCATCGAAGACGTCCAGGAGATTGTGCAGGTTCCGGAGGCGATCATTCATGTTCCGCGCTCGGATTCGCATGTTCTGGGCGTGATGACCTTGCGCAGCCGTCTCCTGCCGCTGGTCAACCTGCGCAGCATGTTCGCCTTGCCGCACCGCAATCTGGACGAGAAGAGCCGCATCGTCGTGCTCACCATGGGCGGCGTCTCGGTGGGCGTCGTCGTGGATGCGGTCAGCGAAGTGCTACGGGTGTCAAAGTCCGGAGTGGACGCGCTTCCCGCAATGCTGGCTCGCGAAGGCAACCTTGCCGAGGTCACTTCAATCTGCCGGTTGGGCAATGGAAAGCGCCTGGTGTCGATCGTCACCGCGCGCAATCTCTTCGGCCATTCGGTCATCAAGGAGGCGCTGAGCGCCGTGAGTGAAACTGAGCAGGAAATCGAACGGGAATCCGCCAACCTCGACGAGAGTCTGGACGACGACGAACAAGTAGTCATCTTTCGTCTTGACAAAGAGGAGTTCGGCGCGCCGATTGCCAGCGTACAGGAGATTGTGCGCGTTCCTGAACAACTCATTCGGGTTCCCAAAGCGCCTTCATTCGTCGAGGGCGTCATCAACCTGCGCGGTACTGTGCTGCCGGTGATCGACCTTCGCCAGCGGCTGGGTCTCCAGCAGGTGGAGCGCACCGATCGTCAGCGGATCATGGTGTTTCTCATCTCCGATGTGCGCACCGGTTTCATTGTCGACCAGGTGGCGGAGGTCTTGAGAATTCCCAAGGCCGCCATCGAACCGGCGCCGCAGCTGTCCGCGGAGCAAAGCCAGTTGTTGAGCCGAATGGCCAATCTGGAGAAGCAGAAGCGGATGGTGCAGCTACTCGATCCGCCTCACCTGATGGGGAAAAAGGAGCTGAAGGCTCTGGCCGCGGTCACAAGGTAAAGCCATGATCAAACTGCTGATTGTCGACGACTCGGCGCTGATGCGCCGGCAGTTGATGACGCTGTTTCAGGCCGAGGGGGATTTCGACATCCGCCAGGCCAGAAATGGCGAAGAGGCGGTGAGGGAAAACGGGGACTTCCAGCCGGATGTTGTGACTTTGGACATCAACATGCCGGAGATGGACGGATTGACCGCGCTTTCCCTCATCATGGCCGAGAGGCCGGTTGCGGTAGTGATGGTCTCCTCGCTTACCAATGAGGGGGCGCTGGCCACGTTTGAAGCACTGAACCTGGGCGCAGTGGACTTCGTTGCCAAGCCTGGCGGCACCATATCACTCTCCATCGACAAAATCACCGAGCAACTGGTGGCCAAGGTACGTAACGCAGCGCGGGCACGGCCAAGAGGCAAGCGGGTTACAGCGGCAGCGGTTGGCCGGCGCATGCAGGAGGAGCGCAAAAAAGCAGCTCAAGATTCCTCCGTGTCCAAGAGACCCGTGGCAATTACAGACGGCTTGCTGGTGATCGGAGCGTCTACGGGCGGACCGCGCGCGCTGGAGATTGTTCTGTCGGGATTGCCGGCAAACTTTCCCTGGCCCGTGCTCGTGGCTCAGCACATGCCTGCCGCGTTTACCAGGGCCTTTGCGGACCGGCTGAACCAATGTTGCGCTCTCGAGGTTGTCGAGGCAGGCAGTGCACTCGCCGTCGAAGCCGGAAAGGTCTATATCGGGCGCGGTGGAGCGGATACGCTGCTGGCAAGCCGGGCAGGCAGGCTGACCGTACTGCCATTGCCGGAGAACCCGGAGTTCCTGTGGCACCCATCGGTCGAATTACTGGGCCGATCGGTGCTCGAACATTACGATCCGAAGCGGACTACTGCGGTGTTGCTGACCGGCATGGGCCACGATGGATCGGATGCCTTCACTGAAATCAAGAAGCGCGGCGGACACACGATTGCCGAATCGGAAGACTCGGCAGTGGTATACGGGATGCCTGCGGAACTGGTCAGGAAGGGCGGCGCAAGTTTGGTTTTAGCCGTCGAAAAAATCGCCGCGCAGCTCTCAATCTGGGCCGGCAAGTAGGGGAAAAACGATGTCACTCGTCAAGCGCAAAGCCACTCAAACAGCCGCGCCCAGACAGCCGAAGCATCAGCAGAGCTGTGAAGAACTCGCGGCTGCACTGGAGGACGCCGACGCCGCAGCCCGCAGACACGCCGCGCGCGACATCGTACCCTGCCCACATGCCGCATCGAAATTGCTAAGCCGCCTGAATTGCGAACTCGACGCGGCCGTTCGTGAAGCGATTTTGAATTCGCTGGTTCGCCTGAACGATCCATCGGCCGTCAGCGGCCTGGCTGATTGTCTGCGCAGCGAGGACGCGGCCCTGCGCAACGAAGTCATCGGGACATTCAAGCACTTGGGCGCCGAAGGTGCGCCCGTTCTTCGGACTCTGCTAGCCGATCCGGATCCGGATGTGCGGATCTTCGTCGTCAATATCCTCGATTCCGAGCGGCATCCGGAGGCTGAAAGCTGGCTGATCGATGTGATCGAACGGGACGCGCATGTAAATGTCTGCGCCACGGCGGTCGATCTGCTTTGTGAAGTGGGGACGGAGGCGGCTATCGATCCGCTTGTGCGCCTCAAGGAACGCTTTCGCTCAGAGGCCTACATTCAGTTTGCCGCCGACTTGGCGCTCAAACGCATTCGTGAGGTCTGAACCTCTTATGACCTCCTATGCGTCCTTGCCAGAACCCAGTCCAATCATCACCATCGAAGACTTCCTGAAGTTCAAGGAGTTCTTCTATCGCCGCACCGGCATCAGCTTCGAGGCGTCCAAACGCTACTTTGTGGACAAGCGCCTGGTCGAGCGCATCGCGGCTACCGGCACCGGCAACTTTCGCGGCTACTTTACCATGTTGCGTTTCCAGGCATCGGGCGAGGAACTGCAACAGCTCACCAACCTCATGACAGTGAACGAAACCTACTTTCTGCGCGAGGAATATCAATTCAAGTGCCTGGTCGATTCCATCCTTCCGGAGATTGTCCGGCACAGGATCGGCTCGGATGCAATTCGCATCTGGTGCATTCCCTCGTCTTCCGGGGAGGAGCCGTATTCGATCGCCATGTACCTCCTGGAACGCTGGCCAGGAATTACCGAATGGGATGTCGAAATCGTTTCGTCTGATATAGACACCAGCATTCTGCGGCGTGCACGAGCCGGGCGCTATTCCGCCCGCTCCATTCAGAACGTGCCACCTCGCTGGCTGGAAAAATACTTCAAGGCAGCCGGAGATGAATATCAGCTCTCGGACGACTTGCGCCATGCGGTCGAATTTACCAGGGTCAATCTCTCAGAGGCCGCCGATACCCTCATCTACCGCAATTTCGATGTCATCTTCTGTCGAAATCTGCTGATCTATTTTGACGATGTGTCCAGAACCACAGCGGCAGAAACCTTCTACGAAGCATTGGATCCAGGGGGTTTTATCTGCCTGGGACATTCCGAATCCATGAGCCGCATCTCCTCTCTGTTCAAGGTGCGCAAATTCCCTGACGCAATCGTTTATCAGAAAGGCCTGGAAACCCGATGAAGCGCATCCTGATTGTCGACGATGCAGCCACAGTGCGCATGTACCACCGCAGCATTCTGGAGCCCGCCGGTTACAAGGTGGAGGAGGCATGGAACGGTATTGAGGCGCTGGAGAAAGCCCTCGAATCGCCCTTCGATCTCTATTTAGTTGACATCAATATGCCCAAGCTCGACGGCTATGGCTTCCTGCGCGAATTGCGTCAGCGACAGATCGCACAGCAGCCGGCCATCATGGTGTCTACCGAAGCCGAAGCGCGGGACGAGAAAGCGGCTTACCAGTCCGGCGCCAACAGCTATCTCATCAAACCGGTCCAGCAGTCGCAGCTTCTCTCCTTTGTCCGTCTCATGCTTGGGGAGGCGCCTCAATGAGCTCCGTGCCCACGAATCCTTTGCCCCTGAATCCGCTATTGGAGCAGTTCCTTTCCGAAGCCCGCGATCTGCTGGAAATAACCGGCAAGAAACTGATGCAATTGGAAGACTCGCCCAAAGATCAGAGCATTCTCAACGAGCTCTTTCGTTGCGTGCACACGTTGAAGGGCAACAGCGGACTGTTTACTTTTCCTGAGATGACGCGCGTACTGCATGCCGGCGAAGACCTGCTGGGCATGGTGAGAAGCGGACACGCGGTCTATTCCCGGGAACTGGCGGACCGCTTGCTGAACGCAATGGATTATGTCGGCCTGCTGTTGGGCGAAATCGAGACTACGGAAAAGATCGATGCGTCGCGCGCTTCCGAGTCGACGCTCATGGCGGAGGCGTTAAGGAAGCTGATGCCGAGCGCGATATCGAATCAAGACAAGGCCGCGGATGCCGGTTCTAAGGCCACATCGACCATGGCTGTCGACGCCCAGGCCTCGCCTGCCGATGATCGGAGCAGCGTGCTGCCTCAGCTCGCCGCCATCCCTGACCCTGCTCGACGGTCGGCTCTTGAGAAGTGCCGGCAAGAAGATCAACTGCATTGGATTGCTTACAGACCGCAGCGCGAATGCTTCTTCCATGGAGACGATCCGCTGAACAGCGCGCGTCATACCCCCGGACTTATCTGGGGCCGCGTCGTTTCATCTGAACCGTTACCTTCGCTCGCGGAGTTGGACACTTACAGTTGTCTGCTCGGATTCGATCTGCTTACGAATGCTCCACGCGAGGAGATTGACCACTATTACCGCTATCTACCGGATCAGGTGGAGATCGTCTCCTTTCCCGCTCTGTGGCTCGCCAGAGGGCAAGACGAAATGAATGGGCCGAGACTTGCGTCATCGCTCGCAAGCCCGGCTCATTCCCTTTCGGAGGACGACGAGGCCGCCTATCAGAAGATTTTCGCGGCCCAGCGCCGGACGCTGCTCCTCGAAGATCGTCCCGCATGGCACGCCGGCCGGCTCACGGCAATTGCAGAAGTGCTTGCCAATCTGAGCCAGGCCGCCGGAGAACCATCCGCGCGGACCGACATTCAAGCGGCACTCGCTGAAGCCCTCGCAAGCGGCCACAACACGCTGCTGCTGGCATGGCTCGACACATGGCTCGTTGCGCACAAAACCATCCAGCCCGCGGTCAGTCAGCCGGGCGCGCCTGGCGCTGACGGCGGAATCGCCACTGCTCAGACCGAAGGCCCCGCGGATGCCGGTCACCCACCGGAGAGCGACCCCGGAAAGGCTCCCGCGGACGATGGAATCAAATTCGGGCGTCGCGCCGAAGATTCACTTACCGGTCCAAGAAGCCTCAAAGTCGATCAGGCGAAGGTCGACCGTCTGATGAATCTGATTGGCGAACTGGTGGTCGAAAAGAACGCGCTGCCCTACCTCGCTCAGCGAGCCGAGGTGCAGTTTGGCAGCCGTGAACTTTCGCGCGAAATCAAGGGTCAGTATTCAGTCATCAACCGCATCGCCGACGAGATGCAGGATGCCATCATGCAGGTGCGCATGATGGCTGTCTCCTTCATCTTCCAGCGCTTTCCGCGCCTGGTGCGCGACACTTCCCGCAAACTCGGCAAGGAAGTTCAACTTGTACTTGAAGGGGAACAAACAGAAGCCGACAAGAACATCATCGAGTCGCTGGCCGACCCGCTCATTCACATCGTGCGCAACAGCCTGGATCATGGCCTCGAGTCGCCGGAGGCTCGCGTTGCCGCGGGCAAGCCCGTAATCGGCAGGCTGACGATCCGCGCTGCGCAAGAGGCGGACCGCGTTGTGATCGAGATCGTCGACGATGGTAAAGGCATTGATCCGGCCGTGATCAAGCAGAAGGCATACGAGAAAGGAATCATTGACGAAGCGACTCTTGAGCGCATCACAGATCAGGACGCGATCAACCTCATCTTCGCCGCTGGCCTCTCCACCGCCGCAGTAGTGTCCGACCTCTCCGGTCGCGGAGTGGGCATGGACGTGGTTCGTTCCGCCGTGACGAAGATCAACGGCACGGTGGTCGTCGATAGCGAATTGGGCAAGGGTACTTCGATCCGGATTTCCCTGCCGCTTTCAATGGCGGTGACCCAGGTCATGGTCATCGAATCCGATGGGCAGCGGTTCGGTGTGCCCATGGACCATGTGGTTGAGACAGTACGCGTCCCCAGAAGCTCAATCCACGCCTTCAAACAGAGCCAGACCGCCGTTCTACGCGGGCGCATTGTGCCGTTGAAGAGCCTCAACGCGCTGCTGGGGATTCCTGCTCTCCCTCAGTCGAATTCTGACGATGAATTAGCTGTACTGCTGGTTCAGGCGGGGAGCGCGGAGTTGGGCCTGCTTGTCGATGGATTTCAGGAGACTATGGGTGTCATTCAGAAACCTTTCAACGGCTTTCTGTCCGGGCTGTCTGCCTACTCAGGCTCGGCTCTTATGGGGGATGGATCCGTGCTCATGATTCTCAATATTCGGGAGATCGTCTGATGCCTATTGAATTCAAAAAGAACCGCGCAGTATTTCGCGACGAAGTGAGCGTGGAGGAGGCGGAAGGGCTGCTCGAGTGGCTCCAGACGAGACCCACCGCCAAGGCGGATTTGTCCGCCTGCAGCCATCTGCACACTGCCAACCTGCAAGTGCTGATGGCCGCCAAAGCCGGCATATCCTGTTGGCCGAAGAATGCAGAATTGCGCGCGTGGCTCGAACCGGCATTGAAATCTGGTGAATGAGGAAATCACATGGCGAAGACAATCCTGGTTGTCGACGATTCAGTCACCATGGTGATGAGTCTCAAGACCACCCTGTCGCTGGGCGGATTTCAAGTGGAAACCGCCAACAATGGCCAGCAGGCGCTCGACAAGTTGAAGGGCGGAGTCAAGCCCGACCTCATCCTTACCGACATCAATATGCCGGTTATGGGGGGCCTGGAAATGATTGGCAAGGTGCGCGCGCTACCCGGCTGCCGATTCTTCCCGATTCTGACCCTGACCACCGAGAGCGAGACCGCCAAACGCAACGAGGGCCGGCGTCTTGGCGCCACCGGCTGGCTGGTGAAACCGGTATCGGGCAATGATCTGATCAAGGTCGTCAAGCAGCTATTGCCGGGAACGTGAAAAGATGACGTATGCTCCAAATCCGGGGATTGAAGCGGTTTCCCGCGGCCATGCCGGTCCCGTTGAGGACGGCCAACACACCGTCAAGACCGACAGCGTAATACGCCTGCGCCGCATCCGCAACCGCCTGCTCATTGAGGTAGGGCTCGGGATCGTTTGTAACCTGATGCTCTGGTTCTCCGTTTCCTATGCGATGGGGCCTCGTCTCGTCACTTTTCGGCTTCAAATCGCAGGGATGTTCCTCTTCTTTATTCTGGTGCCCGGCGCGATCCTCATGATGCATAACTGGAAGGAGGCCCGCCGCACCGTCTCCGATATGTGGGCTTTCGGCCGCCTCGATTTCGATGAAATCTCACGGGAACTGGCCACCCGCAAAGCTGTCGAGGCAGACATCAAGGACTGCAAACCTTACATCGACGTAATGCACGAACAAATCGGCGACTCTATGTCTGAATCTGAGCGCGAGGTTATTAGCGTAATCGAGCAGCTCGACACGCTGAATTCGAAAACCAGCCAGCAGAGGGAGCAAATCGCACGATCTGTGAAGAGCGCTGGCGAACTGACGGAGAATACTCAGACTCGCATAGAGAACAACAGGGACATCATTGCCGCGATTGATATGCAGTTGCGGGCTCAGACCGAGGAACTGAAAGATAATTTCGAGCGCATTCAAGGACTGGCCGGAGATGTTTGCGCCTTAACGCCCCTCATAAAAGTCATCACCTCCATTGCCCAGCAAACCAGTTTGCTCGCTCTCAATGCCGAAATCGAGGCGGCGCGGGCCGGAAGCGCAGGCCGCGGCTTTGCTGTGGTGGCCTATGAGGTCAGAAAGCTTGCCGTGCTTTCCACTCAGGCCGCCGCCGACATTGCGGCAAAAATCAATGCCACCTGCAAGAGGGTGGACGACGAAATGGCCGGCGCCCGGGCTTCGCTGGAGCGACGCGCTGCCAATAGCGCGATGAATCATTTATCTGCTGACTTGGGTGAAATGCAGTCTGAATTCTGCAAGAACAGCCAGTTGCTCCTTGAGGTGATTACTGAAGTCGATGCGAACTATGCGGAGAGCGTGACCAGGCTCGCGGAGGCGTTGGGCCATATCCAGTTTCAGGATGTAATGCGCCAGAGAATGGAACACGTGCAGGGAGCCCTGGTGGAAATGCGTGACCACCTATTGCGGCTAGCCGAAAGGCCGGATCGTCCTGGCTGGGATGGCCTATTTGATACCACATTCAAGGGATTGCTGGAGTCGCATCTCAGCAGCTACAAAATGGCCAGCCAGACCGTCACCCATCTTGCTGTAGCCGGTGGCAGTTCCGACAGCGACAACAGCCGACCGGCCATCGAGTTGTTCTGATCAGTGATTGCACCCGGACGCAATTGAGGGCCTTCCTTTGACCTGTCAGGCTCTCTCCCTGGGCTTCATTGATTCTTAGCCAACGTGCAGCGAGCAATATTGTGTCTCGTGGCGTATTCCTTCCGGGAATTGCAAGCGGCATGAATGCTCTAACAAGTTGGGAGTTATCCCGGCAGCTGATGCTTGATGAACTCCCGCGTTGCAACTATTCCCCAGGCACTGTCCGTTACTACATCCACGCGGTGACGGATTTCTCTAAATACTTCCACCGCTCGCCTGAGCGCCTTGCTCCCAGCCACATTCGTGAGTACCAAATGCATCCGTTTCGCGACCGGAAGGTGCCGCCTGGCGCCATCCAGAGCCGATGCGCGGCGCTGCGGTTTCTCTTCGTCAAGAACCTTCGGCGCCCCTGCTTGCTCGATGAGATTCCTTTCCCCAAGCGTCCCAGAAAGCTGCCGGCCGTGCGTACTACGGATGAGGTCGCGAAGCTGATTGATTCGGCCCGGAACCTGATGCATCGCACCATGCCGATGACGCTGTATGCGACCGGGCTGCGCCGGGCCGAGTTCTGTCACCTGACGGTCACCGACATCGATAGCGCACGCATGGCATTCACGTCCATCGGGGGCAAGGGCAGCCGCGATCGCGATGTTCTGCTCACCCCGAAGCTGCTGGAGACCCTGCGCGAGTACTGGCCCTGGATGAAGCCCAGGGCCTACCTGTTCCCTGGCATGGTGAACAATTCGGCGTTGCCACCAGGCGCATCGCGATCCTATGTAGAATGATGGGAGCAGATGTCTGGTTAGGAAAAGATAGAAGCATTCCGCTTGCGGAGGGTACGGATGAAGCTGCGGGGCGGTTTCCGCT
>Ga0182014_10001427_pt1 | contig 31827 bp, 28 predicted proteins | sample 612S2DmetaG_FD_120489 | JGI IMG/M metagenome (GOLD analysis project Ga0182014, IMG submission 120489) | Permafrost microbial communities from Stordalen Mire, Sweden - 612S2D metaG | ecosystem: Environmental > Terrestrial > Soil > Wetlands > Permafrost | place: Sweden: Stordalen | collected... | reverse complement strand
GGAGCAGAAACGCGATCCACGCAAGATACAGATCGGCGAAGTGGATGGTTTGATTACCCGCCCCGACGGCAACGATGTTTCGATTGATCGCGAGAGTTTGAAGCTGGCCGAGGCGCAACTGAAGTTTAGAACCGGCATTACGCTATTGCGCCAGGAGTATCAGCGCGTGATGGATGCGATTCATGCCAGTGATAAGTAATTTTGCCGACGGACGAAACTTGTGCGCAATGTGTAGGGAGGCGAAACGATGAATCTGTTTGGAATGATGGATGCTTCGGGTGAGGCGATGCAGGCTGAACGGATGCGTGCTGAAGTCGTAGCGGCCAACATGGCCAACGCTGAGACTACGCGTACCGAGCAGGGCGGTCCCTATCGCAGGCAGCAAGTTGTTTTTGCGGCCAATGGTGGCGATCAGAACTTTCTTGATTCGATTGCTTCAGCATCGGGCAACGGTGCGGCGCAGATGCAAAATGCCACGATGCTTTCGAATGGATCTACCGTTGCGCCCAGCGTACATATCGCGCAAGTTGTGCAGGATCCGGCGAAACCGCTCAAACGCTACGATCCCGGCCATCCCGACGCTGGACCCGATGGCTATGTCTCATATCCAGATATTAATCCGCTTACAGAGATGGTTGACCTGATGGGGGCTACGCGCGCATATGGACTGAACGGGTCGGCCGTACAGGCAGAGAAGAGCATGATTGCTTCGGCGCTGGAGATCGCGAAAACATCGTAAAGCCAGGTGATGTGTTGGAAGTTGGCGGATGGGCAGAGATCTGGCGGATGGGTAGAGAACTGGTAGGTGTGGTAGGAAGCTGGAACAGAGAAAGGGAAAGTTACAATGTTGACCGCAATTAATTCCGTGACGGCTGCATCCGGGGTAAACTCGGTCGCCAGTGCGACGAACCCGGTTTCGGCTGGCGCGAAGCAAAGCTCATCGCAGACCCCATTTGCTGATTTGGTTACCGACGCGATCGGCCAAGTCAATCAACTCGAAGATCAGGCCAAGGCGACGGTCGGCGGGCTGATGACCGGTACGGGCGTCGATGTGCATCAGGCGATGATTGCCACCGAGAAGGCGAGTATGGCCTTTGAATTGGCGCTTTCCGTGCGAAATAAGGCTGTCCAATCATATCAAAGCATTATGAGTATGCAATTTTAAACGCACAGTAACGAAAGCTGTCGAGGACGAAAACGTAGTGAGCCGCCAGAATGTGCGAAGAACGAACGTCTGCTGGCGGCGAGGGTTGCGAGGCGGCGGGAGAGTAGTGAGATAGAGGGACCATGGCCACCGGAACACAGTTAGAAAAGAGCTCGTCGGCTGCACCGGGGAAGTTGCAGCCGGGCGGCAAGTGGTCGGGGCTATGGGGTATTGCGCGCGTACGCTGGGCCGGGATGGCTCCGGTGCAACGTAAGTGGGCGATTGCCGCCGCCGGTATGTTGTTAGTGCTTTTGGGTGGGCTGGCTTGGTATGGTCTGCGTACCGATTGGCGTACTCTTTACGTGAATCTTGACCCTGATGATGCGCGTCAGATGGGCCAACTTCTGTCGCAGGCCAAAATTCCCTTTGAAGCAACGCCTGATGGTTCCGGCATTCGCGTTCCGGCGGCGCAGTTGGACAAGGCCCGCCTTTTGACGGCGGCCAAAGGAAGCGTAAAAAGCGGACGGCTGGGTTTTGAACTTTTCGACAAACCCAATTGGGTTGGTTCGGAGTTTGACGAGCAGGTGAACTATCAGCGCGCCCTGGAAGGTGAACTCGAACATACCATTAGCACCATCGCCGACATTCAGTCGGCGCGCGTGCATCTAGTGATGCCGCACGATTCGCTCTTCCGCGATCAGGATCGGCCGGCAAAGGCTTCGGTCGTGCTTAAACTGCGCCATCGTTCGCTGGCTGACGGCGAGCCGGATGCAATTCGCAATCTTGTGGCCTCGGCTGTTGATGGTTTAACCGCCGATCATGTTGTACTGGTCGATGCCGATGGCAATATGCCGCTCGGACCCAAGACCGCCGAAGCGATGCAGTTGAATGCCGAGCAGGTTTTGGAAGATAAGTTGGTCTCAACGCTTGAACCGGTAACGGGGTCTGGAAATGTTCGCGCCTCGGTGACGCTCGACTACGATCCGGACTCAACCGACGAAACGCAGGAAAACTACGATCCCGATCAGACAGTAACGCTTTCGATGCAGCGCAACGAGCAGTCGACTGGCGGCCAACAGGTGGCCTCCGGCGTTCCCGGCGCCGCCACCAATGCGCCGAATACACAGTCGCTGCCGGTTTATCCGCACGAGAGCACGCCGCCGCAGAACTCGAAGAGCGAATCGGGTACCTACGGCGCCTCGAAGACCGTTAAGCATCTGATCGAAGCGCCGGGACGCATTCGCCGCATGACCGCTGCTATTGTGGTCAACGACAGAATGTTGCAGCCGGCGACCAAAAACCGCGCGGCGGTCTGGCAACCGCGTTCGGCCGACGAGATACGCAATCTGACCGCGTTGGCGCAGGCGGCCGTCGGTTTTGATCCCGAGCGTGGCGACATGGTGACGGTTCAGGATCTTTCCTTCGATGGCAACCGTCCGCAACCTCCGGCATCCCTATTCGATCAGATGCGGAAGAAGCTGGAGGATTCGCCGGTACTGGTCAAATACTCGGCCCTGTTACTCGGCTTGTTGATGATTATCGCTTTCGGGTTGAGGCCAGCGCTGCGCCGCGTCAGTGCTGTGCCGGAGAGAAAACTCTTGAAGGAAAAGGATCAGAAGAAGAGGGAACTGCCTGCGGGGGCGGCAACGGCCGCGGCGGTCGGAGCTGCGCAGGCTGCGACGCCATTGAACCCGCCTCCCGAGCCGCCTGCGCCCGATCCCGAGCAGCAACGCATGCAGGAGATCTTCGAACAGGTCACCGAACATGTAAAACTCGAACCGACGCACGCTTCGCGGCTTTTGCAAAGCTGGATTCACTCCGATTAGGGCTCTCCTGTGGGCATGAAGCGCAGGAAAGGATAACATTTTGGCAGAGCAGGAAAATCAGTCCGGAAGCGCAAAGCGGCGTCAGGCGGCGAATATTTCAGGGTTGCGCAAAGCCGCAATTCTGCTGATTGCCGTGGGTGAAGATCTTGCAAAGGACGTTCTGCGTGCGCTTCCCGAGGCTGATGTTCAGCGCATTACCGAGGAGATGGCCGACCTGCGCGGCGTGACTCCGGAGATGTCCGCCGAGGTGGTCGAGGAATTCTGGCAGCTACTCGACACACAGAACTTTACGTTGAATGGCGGCCTGGATTATGCCAGCCGTGTTTTAACCGAGGCCTTTGGCAAAGAGCGTGCCGAAGAACTGCTGCAAATGATGAAGCGTTCGCAGGAGGCGGCACAGGGCGATCTGGCCAAACTGCAGCGTACCGACCCGCAGCAATTAGGTAAGTTGCTCGATGCCGAGCACCCGCAGACGATCGCGCTGGTGCTGGCCCACCTCGATCCCAAACGGGCTTCGATGGTGCTGGACAATCTCAGCGAGGAACACAAAGTTGTTTCCGTCAGACGGTTGGCGGAGATGCGGCAGTTCTCGCCCGAGATGGCGCAGAAGGTGGCGGTGATTCTGCACAAGAGTCTGGAAAATGTCGGTGATACGGTGCGCCGCAGCTATTCAGGCTTTAAGGCTGTTGCCGATCTGCTGAACCGGATCAACGCCGATGAGGCGAAGAAGATTTTGGAGTCGATTGAAGAAGATCAGCCGGAGCTGGCACTAAGTATTCGCAACCTGATGTTTACCTTTGAGGATCTGATCACGGTGCCGCCGGCCTCGATCCGCGAGGTCGTTTCCGGCGTCGATAAACGGCAATTGGCTTTGGCCCTCCGGGGCGCGAATGAGGAACTGCGCGCGCAGATCTTCAAGGCCATGAGCTCCCGCGCCGTTGAAATGCTCAAGGAAGACATGGAAGTGCTTGGCCCGGTGCGTTCGCGCGAGGTCGCGCAGGCGCAGCAGGAGATTCTGAATCTGGCCCGTCGTCTGGAGGCTGAGGGCAAGATCGTGCTCAAGCTCGAAACCGGCGACGAAATGCTGGCCTGATGCGGCATAAGGCGCAGGCGGCTTAACACGGCCGTGACCAGGCAAACGATATATGTATCTAGATGCGCATTTAGGGAGAGCTCGAAGCAATGGCGAAATACGGCAATGGCGCTGGCGATCAAATTGAGCTCCTCGAGTATCCCGCCTGCCCCAGCGCGTCCGCTGTACCGGTCGTAGATGATTGGTTGGAGGAAGAAGCTGCTGCCTCTGTTGCTCCCGAGTTTGAAGATGAATCCGACGAAGACAGTGAGCGCGACGTATCGGAAGAGAGACCAGTGGCGCCAAAGGTCAGCGAACAGAAGCTGGTCGAAGAGACGCGCCGGTCCTTTGAAGCCGGGCGGGAGCGAGGCCGACAAGAGGGTAAACAGCTCGAGCAGGAGGCGCATGCCTCGGCTTTAGCTGCGGAGGCGGAGCACTATAAGACGCAACTTGTCACTCTCACCAAAAGTTTTGCCGCCGAGCGCGACCGGTTTCTTTCGGCGATTGAGCAGGAGACGGTGAAGCTGGCGCTGGCGGTGGCGGCGCGGATTTTGCGTCGCGAGGCGCAGATGGATCCTTTGCTTTTGACCGGCGCGGTTCGCGTGGCGTTGGGGCAGTTGGCCGGAACGACAGAGGTCAAGCTGAAAGTGCCCGCCGAAGAGCTTGATTTGTGGACCGAGGCGATCGCGCATATTCCCAATCTCGCCTTGAAGCCTACGGTCGAAGCGGGAGAGGGAATGCGTCTGGGCGATTGTGCGATTGAGAGCAAGGTCGGATCGGTCGACTTGGGAATTCGCGCGCAGTTGGCCGAGATCGAGCGGGGATTTTTTGATCGCGCCGTCGCGAGCCGTAATTCCGCGGCGCAAAACGTTTCTGCCGGCGAGGCGCAATCGTGACCGTGCTTCTCGATCGTTGTTGTGCGCGGTTGGAGCGCGGGCAGCCATGGCGCTGGCGCGGTGAAGTTCTCCAATCCATGGGCCAGACCATCGAGTCGGCTGGCCCGCCGTGTTCGGTGGGCGAATGCTGTGAAATTCAGGATCAGGCGGGCAAGATGCACCGGGCTGAAGTGATTGGATTTCGCGGCTCGAATGTGTTGTCGATGCCGGTGGAAACAACCGAGGGCGTGCGTTTTGGCGATCCTGTCTGGTCGCTGGGCGTGGCGCCGGAGATAGAAGCTGGCCCGGCGCTGATGGGCCGCGTGCTCAACGCGCTCGGCGAACCGATCGACGAGCGTCGGCCTCCGGCGGTTTCAAAAGCGCTACCCCTTGATGGCGTGGTGCGCGCGCCATTGGAACGGGTGCCGATCTCCGATCCTCTCGGTACGGGCATCCGCGCCATCGACTCGCTGCTGACCGTCGGGCGTGGGCAAAGAGTCGGCATCTTCGGCGGATCGGGCGTAGGCAAGAGCACGCTGATCGGCATGATGACGCGCAACACCGAAGCTGAGGTAACCGTCGTTGGCCTGGTGGGAGAGCGCGGCCGCGAGGTGGGCGAGTTTCTGCGCGATTCCCTGGGCGAAGAGGGCTTGGCGCGTTCGGTCGTGGTCGTTTCCACTTCGGATCAGTCGCCGCTGCTGCGCATGCGCGCCGCGCTGGCCGCAACCACGATTGCCGAGTATTTTGCCGCGCAAGGCAAACACGTTTTGCTGGTGCTCGATTCGTTGACGCGTTACGCCATGGCCGCGCGTGAGATCGGTTTGGCGGCCGGAGAGCCACCTACGGCGAAGGGATACACACCCTCGGTGCTGAGCCGTCTGGCGCGGTTGATCGAGCGTGCCGGGCGTTTCCGTACCGGCTCGATTACCGCTTTTTATACCGTGTTGATGGAGGGCGACGATCAGCAGGATCCGATTGTCGATGCCGCGCGTTCGCTGCTTGATGGGCATATCATGCTCTCGCGTTCGCTCGCCTCCGAGGGCTGGTATCCGCCGATTCAGATCCTGGATTCGATCAGCCGTTTGATGCCTGCGGTGACCAAGCCCGATCATCGCGAACATTCCTCGCTGGTGCGCAAGTTGATGGCGATCTACGCGCGTTCCGAGGATCTGGTCCGCATTGGCGCCTATAAGCCGGGTGCCGATCCGGAGTTGGATCGCGCGCTGCGCGGCCGGGATGCCATTCGTGCCTATCTGACTCAGGACGCGAACGAACAGGTCAACTTCGCCGATGGTCTAAACCGACTTGCTGCGCTAGCCGGGGGGCTATAAGCCATGGCCGTCTCTCGCGCCATGCGCCGGCTGCTTCACATTCGCGAGATCGAAGAGGAGCAAAGCCGCACGGCGCTGGCCGCGGCGGTCAGCGATCTTCGGCGATTGCAGGCCGCTCTTCTGGCGACCTTCGAGCGGGATCGCAGAGGCCGAAAGCTGGTGGTCTCAAGCGTTACCTCGGGGGAATTGGCGGATCGTTTGGCTGGTTTGGAAGAAACACGCCTCGCCAAACGTCACGCAACGGCTCTCGCTCCGCGGATCGTTGAGACGGAAAGAAACGTTGCCGTGCGGCGGCAGGAGCTTTTGGGCAAACGCATCGAATACCGCCAGGTGGAAACGCTCATCCAAAAGGTTGAAGAGGTTGACGCGCTTGACGCCAGCCGCCGTTCGCAACACGAGCTTGACGACTGGTTCCTCGGCCGTGCGGTTAGAGTTCAACAATCCCAGCGGCGCAGCGAATCTTCAGAGAAAACTCAGCCCAAGTAGCTCGTACGCCTCCGGCCGAACTTGAGTAAAAAAACTCTGATGATTTAGGGACTTCCTGAATCGGGATCGCGCTCCCATCCCTGACAATGCTCTAACCGCTTCCTTCTCATCTTTGGCACGCCATCTGCTTTATCTACCGGCATGACCGTTTCCGTTGGTATTGACGTAAGTTCGGGGATTTCAGTCGGAGGGGCTGCTGGAGCCGTATTGGATGCTGGCGCTTTCAGTACCGCAGTCAGTTCATCCCGGCAGACACAAGATTCGACGGGGACAGAAGACGATAGTTCTTCTACCGGCGGGGACTTCCGCTCGAGTTGGCAATCGATGCTGCTCGCCATGGGCGTAGGCGCGCAGACAGATGGTAGCAGTACGCCTGTATCGACGAATAGTGCCGATGCAACCAGCAGCGCGGAGGAAACGGATGCCAGTGATGTCAGTAGTGGTGTCAGTATAGATTTGCAGAATCAGGTAGTAGGGGGAAAATCAGCGGTCGTTTCTGAGCCGCAGACATCGGCTTCGTCGGTATTAACTAATGCGGTTGGCCAAACGGCTCAGACTGACGCTACGGATACAAAAGCAACAAATCATCTCGCGGAATTTCCTGCGGCCGCGGCGGGCAATACTCTAAGCGCGAAGCCAGCCTCCAGCATCGGAAGCAACACACGCGCCAAGAATTTATCGAGCGGAAAACAACTCGATTCATTGTCAGCCGGAACCGCGGTGACTACTCCTGTGGCACAAACGGATCTGCTGAGCATTGCGCTGGCCGCCAGCCCGGCGGCTCAAGCCGCCGCGGCGCAGGCGCAGACAGAAACCGCGGAATCTGTCTCTACGCCGCAAACAGTTTCAACGGCTACTGCCAGCATCCAGCCTGATAGCGATACCTTAACCGCACCGGGTGCAACTGCTACGGCCGCTCAGGCGCAGGCATCGCTGGCGACAACGGCAGCGAAAGAATCCGCACCGGTTTCTGAAGCCGCCGATCCTGCCGGCAACGCGCTTCAAACGGCGTCGGGTGTGGCCAGCAGCTCTACAACGGTAATCGCAGCGGGAAGCACGAAGCTCCTTTCAAATGCCGCTCAGACCGCACCGAGGGATAGCGCCGACGTAACCGAAGGTCCGGTCGTCATCTCGGCAGATGCAATGCCCAGTGCGACGGGGAGCAGCCCCGCGTCCGGTTCGAAATCGCAGCCAGCTAACGGAGCGGCAAAGGCCGTTTTGTCCAGCGTATCGCCATCCGGACAGGGCGTTCTTGCCACCAGATCAGCATCGGATACACAGGCTCTCACGGTAGCGAATCAATCGGCATCCAGTGCGCATTTGGCTGGCGTCGATGCGCAGACCGCCGCAACGGGCGAAGTGCAAAATACCGGCCAGGTTCTTACCGCTGGCGTCAAGGGAAATCCACGGCAGAAAAGCGCTGAGTCTGGCGTGAACAGCGTTACATCGAAAAGTGTATCGGCAAGCGCGTTGGCGGATGGCGCAAAGGCGGAGCCGGCAAGTGATAAACAGACCGTTTCGTCGATCGCTAATCACAGTAGCTCTGGCAATGCGGCGGATATGACGGCGCACGTAGCGCAGTCGCCTCTGTCCGGTACTGGCACCGGCACCGAAGCCTCCATTATGGCGCGCGATTTTGGCGATGCTCACGCGTCGGCCGGCGTGACGGCTGGCACTAACGCTTCTGCCGCCGGTTCGGCGAGCAATCTGACGGCGCAAGAGACCTTTGCCGCGCTCGATGCGGGAACGGGTTTTAGCACTCCGTCTTTGACGCATGCCAGCGGCCATCACGCCGAGGCTGGATTTCAGGATCCCACGCTGGGTTGGGTCAGCGTGCGAGCGGATTTGAGCGGGGGCAGCATTCATGCTTCGCTCGTGCCTGAATCGGCTGCTGCGGCGCAGACGCTGGGCGCGCACATGGAGGGGCTGAGCAACTATCTCAACGAACAGCGAGCCGCGGTTTCTTCGCTGACGATGGATACCGCCGGCGGAAGCGGATCGGGCATGGATCAAAACATGAATCAGAACGCGGGCCAGAATGCCAATCAGCAAGGCGCCGCGAGTACGCAATCGAATTGGCAAGCCGGGACTCAAACAGCCGCGGAATTGTCCGCATCCACTACATCGACAACGGCTGCCGACGTAAATACGCCTGCTTACGCAGGCGGCAGCAGTGGCCGGTACATCTCGGTAATGGCATGAACTGAACCGTTAGAAGACGAAAATACACGGGGAGAAAGCAACGCGGGAGGAAAAGAAGATGACAGGAGTTTATAACCAGTTAGCGGCATCGCCGATGTCTGGCGCTACAGCGGAATCGGGCAGCTCCAGCAACTCCGGTAACTCAAGCAGTTCCAGCAGCAGCGATTCGAAGATTTCATCCACCGATTTTCTGACACTGCTATGCACGGAGCTAAAACACCAGGATCCGACTTCGAATGCCGATCCCAACGAGTATGTCAATCAGCTCGTCAATGTGAATAGCCTGGAACAGTTGATCCGCATCAATGATACGTTGACCAGCAAGTTAGGTGGTTCGTCATCAAATTCAAGCGGCAGTTCTGCTTCTAGGGATGCGGTGGGCGGTTTAACGGGCCCCGCGACCCCATCGGCTCAAACCGATGCTTTAGGCGGTTCGACTGCCGCATCGTCGTCAACCAGTTCGTCGACCAGCCCAACTTCGTCGCCTACGGTTAATGCCGGCAATCTTGGGGTGCCTGCGTCCAACAACGCGGCTAATCGCTTCTCCCATGCTTTAGACGGAAGTCCTCGCTAGTGATCGGCCAGCTCTCGATGTTAGGGATCTGCAACCTGAATTCAGCCGCCGGTTAGAAGCCAGCGTAACCCGGATATACACTCAAGGAGATTTGCCATGCCTAATTTTTCGGTTTGCCTCACAGGGCTTAATGCCGACAGTGAAGCCTTAAATACGGTCGCGAACAATGTTTCAAACATGAATACGACCGGTTACAAAGCGAAGACCACTTCGTTTGGTGATCTGTTGTACCAGAAAATGGGTACAACCGGCGCCGGAGACACGGTTGCAGCCGGTTCCGGCGTAAAGGTTGCGGCGACCAGTACGGACTTTACCATGGGCACAATTTCTTCGACGACCAAGGCGTCGGATGTCGCGATCAACGGTTCAGGCTTCTTTGTGCTGAATAACAATGGAAGCCAAATGCTTACCCGCAACGGTTCCTTCGAACTCAGCAAGAGTGGCAAGCTGGAATCGAGCGACGGCTATGCGGTTATGGGCTATGCGGCGACAAACGGCAAGCTCGACACCAGCAACTTGACCGATATTGCGATTCCCACCAATTCAACCAAGAATGCGTCGGCGACAGCGAACTTTAGTATGACGCAGAATCTGGATTCGGACGATCCTGTGGGCACATCGACTACGGGTACGGAAAAGATTTATGACTCTTTGGGCAATTCCTATGAAGCTACCATCACCTACACCAAAACCGCAAACAACGAGTGGTCATACAGTATGGCGCTCCCCGAGACCCTGACGGCCTCTACGAGCACCGAATTGGGTACAACAACCGCCAATTACAACTTCGGATCGAGTTCCGATACGGTTGATACCGGCACGAATATGACGATCTCCGTGGCGACCGACAGCGGTACGTCCACTATTACCGCGCCTACTGTTACCGCCGGCGAAACGATCGCCGAGTATCAAACCGCTCTCCAACAGGCATTGAGCGACGCCGGCGTTACGGGCGTGACGGTAAGTCTTGATGCCGGCGGCACAGGATTGTCGATCAGCGGCACCGGCGTTTCGGTCAGCGGCAGTGTAATTCAGGATTGCACCGGTTCGTCGAATACCAGCGGAACGCTTAACTTCGATTCCAACGGCAATCTAGTCAGTCCGTCGGCGGACATCAGCAAAATCGCCTTTTCCGGCTTGGCCGATGGTGCTTCATCGCTCGACATGACGTGGAATCTCTACAAATCCAGCGGTTCCGGATACCTGACGCAGACAGCGTCAACTTCAACAACTTCGGCTGGTTCGCAAGATGGTTATCCTGCTGGTTCCTACAGCAGCTACAGCATTGGTTCCGGCGGCGAAGTTTCTGTAACGTATTCGAATGGTGAAAACCAGGTCGTCGGGCAACTTGCTGTTGCCGCCGTCTCTGACGAGGAAGCCTTGACTTCCGCCGGATCGACCAATTACGAAACGACAGCAGCTTCGGGAAGCGCCACGATCGGCGTTGCCGGCACGGGCGGACGCGGCACGCTGGAAGGCAGTTCGCTGGAGGCGTCGAACGTTAGCGTTTCCACTGAATTCTCTAACCTGATTATTTATCAGCGCGCTTACGAGGCGAATGCCAAGGCGCTAACCACCTTTGATACCGTTACGCAAGATACCATCAATATCATCCGCAGCTAACTTGGTTAGAAATCTACTTTGAATCTTCGGGGCAACGAACTCTTGAAATGAGAGTTTCGTTGCCCTTTCTTTGTGGGGGATGAGAGATGGCATGGCGGAAAACTGCGTCACGCTATACTAGAGCTTATGGCATCCGAAAAAACATTTTATTTAGAGACCTTCGGTTGCCAGATGAATGCCCACGACTCCGAAAAAGTGATTGGCACGCTGCTTCAGCAGGGGTACAGGCAGGTTGAGTCGGAAGAAGATGCCGGACTGATTCTCTACAACACCTGTTCGGTGCGCGATAAGGCCGAGCAGCGCGTTTACAACCGCCTGAACGATCACAAGTATGCGCACAGGGCAGGGAAGCGCTTTGGCGTTTTGGGTTGTGTAGCGCAGCAGGAGGGCGAGCGCATCTTTGAGCGTGCGCCTTTCGTCTCGTTGGTCTCCGGATCGGCTTCCTATCGCAAATTACCCGAAATGTTAGCGCGGCTTGAAGCGGGCGAGAAGCACATCACGGGCCTCGACGATCAGCAGACCGACCAGACCTTCGAAACCGAATTTGCGGCGCGGTTGAGTCCTTACCGCGGCTACATCACCATCATCGAGGGCTGCGACAAATTCTGCTCCTATTGCGTGGTGCCTTACACGCGCGGCAAAGAGCGCAGCCGTAGTTCTTCGTCGGTGCTCGACGAGGCGCGGCGCATTGCCGAGCTGGGCTTCACCGAAATTCAACTGCTGGGTCAGAACGTAAATAGCTATCGCGATCCGGAAGGGAAGTGCAGCTTCGCGGAGCTTCTGACCGCCGTCGGCGAACTGCCGGGCATTCGCCGCGTGCGCTTCACTACCAGCCACCCTCGCGACTTTACGCGCGACATTGTCGAGGCGATTGACCGCGTTCCTACGCTTTGCGACCATGTGCATCTGCCCGTGCAGTCTGGTTCTGCGCGCGTGCTAGAGGCCATGGCGCGCGAGTATACGCCCGAGTGGTATCTGGAGCAGATCGGTTGGATTAAAGCCGCTCGCCGCCATATTTCGCTGACCACCGACATTATTGTTGGTTTCCCCGGCGAGGGAGAAACTGATTTTTATCAGACATTAGATCTGCTCGATAAAGTGCAGTTTGACGGCGTCTTCGCTTTCAAATATTCCGCGCGGCCGAATACGCCAGCGCTTACGATGGCCGATTCAGTTCCCGAAGAAGAGAAGTCGCGCAGGCTTCAAGTATTGCTTGAGAGGCAGCGGGAGATTCAGCGAGCTAATTATTCCAAGCAGATCGGAGAGGTTCTCGAAGTAATGGTTGAAGGGACTAACCCCGCCCGAGGACAAATCGCCGGGCGCAGCAGCCAGAACAAACCCGTTAACTTTACCTGGCCACAGCCTATTGCGCCTGCGCCAGGAACCTATATAAGCGTTAAGATTACGAAAGCCTATCCTAATAGTCTGGTAGGCGAGGCGGTCTAATGGATATTGAAGTTCGAATCCGTGGCTTAATGATGGATCCGGCTACCAATATGCCGATCGTTGTGCTGAAAGACATGCATTCTGACACGGTGATGCCGATCTGGGTTGGAATCTTTGAGGCCAACGCGATCGCGCTAGAGCTCGAAAAAGTTGGCGCTCCGCGGCCGATGACGCACGATCTGGCCAGGAACCTCCTCCGCTACTTAAATGGCGAGTTGGAAAAAGTAGTCATAACAGAGCTTAAGGACGATACGTTTTACGCGGTTCTTTGGCTACGGCAGGGCGATGAACCCATTGCCGTCGATGCCAGGCCCTCCGACGCTATTGCTCTGGCTCTGCGCGCCGATTGCCCGATCTACGTCAATGAAAAAGTAATGGAAAAGGCGAAATTGAATACCACCGGTCCGCCCGAAGGTCCTACGGCCGAGCAATTGCGTAGTTGGCTAGAAGGTCTGAATGACGAAGACCTTGGCCGCTATAAGATGTAGTCCAGCCATAACTTCCAGAATTTTTCCGCGGCGGTGAGTAGTGCAGGTGCGTGCTTTTGCGTCTCAATCCGCAGTTGTTTTGGCGAGATTTTTTTCTGGTGTAATTCGCACGTGTGGCCCACATACCAGCGTTCGAGCCCAGGTGCTGTCACCTCGGGATGAAACTGAAGGGCCAACGCGAAGTTTTCTACCATAAAAGATTGATTTTCATATAGATCTGTACTGGCAAGTCTTTGAGCGCCTGATGGAAGATCAAATGTATCACCATGCCAATGAAAGACAGAAAGTCCTGGTTGTAGCAGCGGTGCGAACCACTCCGGCGTAGAATCTGCCGCAGGTTTTAGTGGGGACCAGCCAATCTCAGCTCTTCGGCTGCCGGCGTAGACGCGAGCGCCCAGCGCCGTCGCTATCAATTGCGCTCCCAGGCAGATGCCCAGCGTCGGCTTGTGCGCCGCGAGCCGCTGGTGAATAGATTCGATTTCGCCACGCAGAAACGGATACTCGTCGGTTTCGTAAACGCTGATCGGTCCGCCAAGGACAACCAGCAGCTCGCAGCTTTCAAGCTCTGCCAAGGGAAATTGAGCCGTGGCCGCGTCGGCGGTCCGAATGGCAAAACCTCTCCGCTCGAGTTCCGGTTGCAGGGAGCCGAGATCCTCGAAGGGCACATGCGAGAGCACAAGACACTGTCTGGTTGGCATGGGTTTAGGATACTTCAAAAATGCTAGGCTCTAGTTAACAGAATATCCGTTATCGGACGTAAACGGGGTGGGCGGGTTGATTGCCGATCGGCGGTTTCTCTTTTATACATGCGGCGAGTTAATCTTTTTCATGTATCCATATCTGATAAGGAAAATATAGAGATGATGAAGATGCGCCATGTTTTTGTAAATCGCACGTTTTTGTTGGGCGTGTGTTTTTTGATGATTATTGTGCGGGCCGGATTGGGCGAAACGGCTAGGCCTGCCTTTGCTACTGAGTCGGTAGCGCAGCAGACCTCCCAAGGTATCCTCGTGCTGCAGAAATGGTATAACCCCCAGACTGGTTTGTACGACGGAACCGGTTGGTGGAATTCCGCCAATGCAATAACTGTTTTGACCGATTACGCACGCGCAACAAATACAAAAAAGTACAACCAATTGCTTGCGAATACCCTGGTGCGCGCTCAGCTCAAATCACCGGGGTTTATCAACGATTATTATGACGATGAAGGCTGGTGGGCGCTTGCCTGGATCGATGCTTACGACCTTACCGGCGACCAAAAGTATCTGATGGCGGCCGAGTCGATTTTTGTCGATATGGTTGGCGGTTGGGACCAGACTTGCGGCGGCGGCATTTGGTGGAGTAAAGAGCGCCATTACAAGAACGCCATCGCCAATGAGCTCTTTTTTTCAGTAGCAGCGCACTTGGCGAATCGTGACCAGATTCATCGCGAACAATACTTTGGCTGGGCTGATCGTAGCTGGAAATGGTTTGCCGCAACGGGCATGATTAACGGACAAAATCTTGTAAACGACGGTCTTACCAGCGCGAATAGCCAGGCTGACGCAACCTCCTGCAAAAATAATGGCCAGACTGCATGGAGTTATAACCAGGGCGTTCTGCTCGGAGGTTTGGTGGAGTTCTCGCGGATCGATCGGACTGCTTCGCCGGCGCTGCTTCAGACGGCGCATAAGATTGCTACCGCGGCCATAACACGGCTTGTCGATCGCAATGGCGTGCTGCACGACAGTTGCGAGCCAGACTGTGGCGCCGATGGCGTGCAATTTAAAGGAATTTTTGTGCGCAATCTTGTTTCTCTTTATAAGGCGTCTCCGCAGCCCGCATACAAAGAATTCATCGACACAAATGCAAAAGCCATTTTGAATAGCGGTCGAAGCTCCGACTATCAGTTTGACCAGCGCTGGTCCGGAGCATTTAGCAAGGGGGATGCCGCCAGCCAGAGTTCCGCACTCGATGCACTGGTTGGGGCTATCGTGCTGGATTAGAATGCCTGCTTCAAGCGCGCGAGCCAGAGCTGGATGCCAAATCATACGGCCATGGCGGTTGGTGGTGACGTTTGGTGCTTTCTTGCGCGGCTTTTGTGCAATTGAATGCAATTTGCGTCACCGTGTATGGTTAGTGTGGTAAGAGCGGGCCGTAAGGCGTCGGACCCAACTCGGCCAAGGAGCGGAACGGATGGGCGAATCTACTGAAGAAGTTGATTTTGAGGATCAGGAAGCATCGAAACTATCGCGGCAGGCGTTCTCGTTTTTTCTTCATGCGCTGCTGGCGCTGGGCTCGTGGTTCGCAATGATGCTGGCCGGTTACGCTCTGAATCCGACCGGGATTCCGCAGTGGGCGATTCTCGTGCTGTCGCTGGTTGTGCCACTGGCGGTTGCGCTGTTGATCGCCCGAATCCATCCAGACACGATGGCCACGGCGGTTTGGCTGCTGGGACTGATCTGGATGCTGATTATGAGCTTATGGGTTCTGGATATGCCGACCGGACCGAATCAGTGCTTCCAATGCGGGGCGACGGAAAAGCTGACGCGGACCTTCTTCAGCTTGCCGAGGCCCAGCGGGCTGATCGATAACGACGGTCCGTTTTTGGGGACATGGCCGGCGATGGCTCTGTTGGGCTACTCGATCGGCGCGTGGCTGGGCAAGGGCCGCCGGAAGGCGTAAAAACCTGTGCGCCATGCGGGGGAAATCTTCTGCAAAAGCGGGGGAGAGCTTGGGCTTCCCTGCCCTCCTGGAATAGGCTCATGGGGAAGTCATATCTTTTCGACTGCGCATCTATGTTTCCCCGGTCCCCAACCGCGAGGGACCGGGGGCACCCGGCCGTGCCCCTTCAAAGCCACTCTACACCTACAAGAGATTTGCTCTAGCTGCCGGGAGGAAGATTTTCAGCCGGAATTTTGGTGCCTGCCGGGAAAATGAGAATCTGAATCGAGCCCCAATCAGCGTTCAGGTTTGTACTTGCCTGCTTGCCCATTCCCAACGTCTTAAGTTGGCTATCGTCGAATCCATAGTTCACAACCAGATACTCGCGCACGACCATGGCTCTGGCTTCGGTTAGTACCAGATCCTTCTTGCTATCGCCTTCCATGCTGGTTGAAACCACAACGACTGCGACTCCGAAGTGACTCTGCGCTAGAAACTCGCCGGCGGCATTGAGCGATTTCTGGTTCTTCAGTTTGGCGGAATCGCTTGAGTCGAAGAGCTGTTTGGCCGTATAGGTGAAGGCCTTCAGAGGGGTACCTTGCGGAAGTGCTCCAATCTTATTTGCTGCCAGATCGGATGAATCTTCGTATCCGCGCTTCTTGTAATATCCGCGCAAGAAAAAGTTATGTTTCAGCGCTTCCATATTCTCCTGAAAGTCCGTGATTCCAACCTGGGCTTTGAGAACCGTATCATGGAGTGCAACCGTAGTCTGTTGCAGGTTGTTATAGACTTGTTTGTCGTTCACCAACTCTCCCACCGTTCCCTGGCCAGAATCTATTTTGGCGCTTACCGAGTTCAGATGCGCCGTTGCCAAAGTTGCATTGCTGATGGTCTGCTGGCTACTGTCTAGAATGCCGCTCGCCTTCTTGAACAGGTCCGACATCTGCAGTGGCGGCTCACTCTGGAGGATCTCGCCATTTTTAACCTCGGCCTGTCCGGCAGATCCAAACGAAATGGCCACAAACTGATTGCCCAGCACCCCCGCGGTTTCGATCGAAGCAACTGAATCATGCTTGATAATCTCGTGTGTCGATTTGTCGAGGTCCATGGTGACGGTAACTTGTTCACCCGGCCTGTGAGGCAATGCGATGCTTTCCACCGTTCCGCTGTGAACTCCGCCGACCTGCACGTCGGCGCCGACAGCCAAGCCAGCCGCGTTATCGAACTGCGCCTTCAATTGGTATGTGGAGCGAAATATATACTCCTTACTGCCAATAATGAAGACCCCGGTCGCTAGAATTGCCATCGTTATTAGAATGAAAGCTCCCAGCCGTGCCACTCTCGACATATATCCTCCTACGACTGCTTCAGAAACTCCATCACAAACCCGATGTTGCTTTGCTGAAGGTCTTCAAACTTTCCCTCGATCACCACGTTCCCTTGCTCCAACAGGGCGAGACGACTGGAGATGGTTTTTGCACTATGCAAATCATGGGTCACTACGATCGATGCCATTTGGCGCTCTCGCTGGAGTTTGAGAATCAATTCGTCGATTTCGCCTGAGCTAATGGGGTCGAGGCCGGCGGTCGGTTCGTCGAGGAGCAGAATCTCCGGCTCCAGCGCGAGCGCGCGCGCCAAACCTACACGTTTTTGCATTCCGCCCGAGATATCGGAGGGCATCTTCTCAAGGTCGCTTTCCATGCCCACCTCGGCCAACAACTGCCGCACACGGTCATCGCGCTCAGCGCCGGACATCTCTCTACGATTGTGTATGAGGGGGAAAGCGACATTTTCCGCTACGGTGAGCGAATCGTAGAGTGCCGCCTGTTGAAACAGGAAACCCATGCGCTTGCGGATTTCGCCCATTTGATCGAGGGCCAGTCCGGCGATGTTCTGCCCATGAATGCAAATCGATCCAGCGTCGGGAGTTTCGAGGCCAATGATGAGCCGCAGCAATACGCTTTTGCCTGTTCCGCTGCGTCCGAGTACGGCTAGGGTTTCTCCACGCTTTACGCTCAAACTAATCCCATTCAGGACCGTGTGGCTTCCATAGGTCTTCCGTAATTCCTCTACAGCGACGACGGGCGCACTCTCTTCTTTCAGAGAATCTTTTGGCTTGATCGCAATGTCATAGGCTGTGGCCATGCTTATCTCACAAAAATTGTTACTTCAATGGTTAAGGATTACGGGAAGAAGACGAGGATGAATTTCACCAGTACGACGTCGGCCAGAATTACGAAAAGCGAAGCGAAGACCACCGAGTTTGTGGCCGCGCGGCCCACGCCCTCAGCGCCTCCGCGTGTGCGCATTCCCTCGAAGCATGCAATGAGCCCGATGATCAAGCCATATACCGCGGTTTTGAAGGTGGGCGGAAGAAATGCGTTGAACGTCGCGCCATGAAAACCGTTTCCGATGAATTGCTGGAAGGAGAGCGGCTCAACCAGAGTTTGTGCAAACCAGCCCGTCAACAATCCGCACGCATCCGCCGCGAGAGTTAGAAGCGGCAGCACCAGAATGCAAGCCAGGATTCGCGTCGCAGCCAGTAATCTGTAAGGGTTGATCGCGGATGCCGCGATGGCGTCGATTTGCTCGGTTACCTTCATCGACGCCAGTTCCGCACCGATGCCGGCGCCAACGCGTCCGCTCACGATGAGGCCGGTCATGATCGGCCCCATAACCTGGATCACGGAGTACACAAGCGTTACAGGAAACATCGAGTTGGCGCCGAATCGACTAAGGCTGTAGCGGGTTTCCATTGAGATTACAGCGCCAATAGCGGCGCCAGCCAATGCGACCAGCGGCAGTGACATCGATCCAACTTCGTCAAGCTGACGAATCAGTTCGCGCCACTCATACGGTGGCGTCACCGCCGCGCGCAAGACCTGCCAGAAGAAAATTCCCAGGTTGCCGAACCACTCGAAAAAGCCATCGATTCGTCCCAGGGCAGAATTCACAGCGGCGTCGATGGGGACAATCCGTTGTTCTGGCAGCGGCGGGTTGATAGCAGCGGCGGGAATAGATTCGCTGTTACTCAATGGTTTGGTCCAGGATCAGGCGAGCCGTGCGCATTGTTCAGATGCATACGATGAAGCAAGGAGTGGGGACCGCTATAAAAGAACTCCAGCGCGACGTTTCCGCCCGCAAATGCCAGCAGGCTGTAGTTACCCGTTCGGAACGCATCTTTGGCGCCGTAGCGGTTGGGGTACCAACCGTAGGCGGCGGTCATCGAACCAGCATACGGTCCAACCAATGCGGGGATAGAAAAGACGCGGCCGCCGTTTTCACCGCGGCGCGCCGTCAAAGTGGAAAGCAGAGCATGACGCAGTCGCGGGAGCACACCTCCGCACTCGCACCGGTAATACATTGCATCCTGCTTGAAGGCTTGAGAGAGCCCATACCGCGTCGTGGTGGAAACCATTGCAATGCCGTAATCGGAGCCGAAGCGCATGGCGTACCCCTTCATGCCTTGATCCCACTCTGGCGGGGCATTGCTCCATTGACCGATGCCCGCACCGAAGGCCGCGCCGGCAACCGGGTACGGACCGAAGGCGTCGAAAAGGTAGTTGATGACTTTTGTTCTTTGCGTTGGGCGCACATACGTCAGATCAATCGGGCTTGAGGTTGTGCTTGCATGCGCGGCGAAGGACTCTTCCGCGGCAGGTAGCGTTTGCGATCTTGACGTAGCCGACAAACACGCCAGAGCCGCGGCTACCAGCAGCAAAAACAATACTCTGTGAACCTTTTTGTCGACAGGTTCGTTCATCGATTGGAATCTGAGCTTTCTTGCCAGGTCGAAGTAGCAGGTAAGCAATAACTGTGAATTTCGTTTTCTAATGGATAGCGTCAAGGTGCCTCCTTCGGCCTGCACTGGTTTTCACGAATCACACGGCACTGCGAAGATGAATGTTGGCGTTAACTGCACGCGTAAAGATATTGACAGGCTTTGCCCGCTTAGGAATGGTCATATTTGCTCGTGAGCGACTTCGTCTTCTTATAGATAGCCGCGTTGAGCGGTTGAAACGATGCCATACCGACGCTTTGCGCGGGAGGTGAGCCGAGTGTCTAAAAGAGCACAGCCCTTGCTTGCGCGATTTTGATGCGTGGCCGGGCAAAGGCAAATGCGCGCAGGCCGTGGGCAGAGCACTTGGCCTGTTGATTATCTAGTAATAACTCATTGATTATCTAGTAACGCTATGGCGATTTAGTTAACATGTAAGTTGTTGATTTGTTTAGATTGGCGATTTTTTGATGGTCGATTCTGCACCAATCTTGGGGCGGAATTTTTGCAAAATTTTTTTTGCGGGACGGCGGGGGCTGCGTTGGGGGCAATCGATGGGGTTGACGCGGGCGGCGGCTCCTTGAAGATGTTTCTATCGTGCGCTATTGGGGGGTAATTATCGGCAAAGGCGGGGGGGGGATTTCCCGGCTGCCTGAATGGGCGCATGCGGATGCGGGACAGAACGGCGTTTAAGAGGCGTAATCTTTTTCTGGCTGAAGCATCCATCTCTCCCCGGTCCCCAACTGCGAATGCGCGGTATGAGACCAGGGCCGCCCGCCTGCATTCTCAAGTGAAAAGATCCGAACCTCTCAGAAGTAAGCGTAGAATAAAATTTACGGCCCGGTGGAAAGGGCTGATGAGTTCAAAATATCCTCACCTCCGTATCCAGTAAAGCTGCGGTGCAACGCCGCAGCCGGAATGACCGCCTGAGCCCGTCGGTCACAAGCTAGTTCCTCCTTTCGGTGCCTCTGAAGCGCAATTAAGAATGCGAAGCCATCTTTTTTCGGCTCGTTCGCGTGTCAGAACCCAAATCACAAAAAGGAGAACATGAAAATGGAACTACTTATGTTTCAACCCCTATGCGAGAAAGATGAGGAAGGTACTGCAGGTGAGCCATGGGCGTACGCGGTCATACGGGAAAGTGCGGAGCCTTATGGCCTGCAATGTCCTTATAAGTATCCGACAATCGAAGATCTCTGTGAACACATAATCGCCCAACTACACAAAGACGAATCTTTCGATCTGGAAGCGTTGCGTGCCGCATTATCGAAGAAAAAAATATACGCGGTATTGGTAGAAACGAACCTTGCACATAGAATTGCATCCCACCCCTTGTAATTGCTTTGTGAGCAGCGTTGTATCCTGCTCTAGTTTCTGGAGCCGGCCTCCTCCGGCTCCGGTTCTTAATCCAATGGAGTAAAAGATCGAGGCGGGACGGAAGTGGCTGACGTAGGTGGGTGCCCCCGGTCCCTCGCTTTTGGGGACCGGGGATGGATGCACAACGCTGCCCAAGCCAACCGGTAGGAGTATTCTCGCAGTGTATGAAAGGCCAGCGCAACCGTTATCATCAAGCGGGGGAGTTTCACTTCATCACCTTCAGCAGTTTCCGGCGTCAGCCATATCTATTGACGGTCGCGGCGATGGAGCTTTTTGAGGATGCGTTGGAGCGCGTTCGGCAGCGTTATCTCTTCGCGGTCGCTGGTTACGTGGTCATGCCCGAGCATGTGCATCTGTTGGTCAATGAGCCAGGGCGCGGGCTTTTATCCAGAACCGTTCAGGCTCTCAAGCTGTCGGTTTCAATGCGCAGCCGCGAAAGGCCCTTTTGGCAGGCGCATTATTACGATTTCAACGTATCATCGCACCATAAGTTCGTGGAGAAGTTGCGCTACATTCATCGTAATCCGGTCAAGCGCGGCCTCGTTACCAAGCCCGAGGAGTGGCTTTGGTCAAGCTATCGCCATTATCAAACGGGCATGCACGGTACCGTAGAAATCGAATCACAATGGACGGCCTGCGAAAGAGGCTGGCAACTGCCTGAGTGGATGCGCGGCAGGCAGATTGATTCTCCCTCCCCGGTCCCCAAAGGCGAGGGACCGGGGGCACCCTCAACTTGAAAATGCGCGGTATGGGACCAGGGGCACCCGCCTTATCGGCACGGCTGAAGCCGTGCCCCTTCAAAACTAATTTGGAGTGGAGCGGGATGGTTAGCAGGGCCTGAAGGCCGAGTAAATTTGATTGCGTTTGCGGCCCGACTGAAGTCGTGCCCTTGTTAGAAAACTGATTTGGTTTCCGGGGCTGAAGCTCGCGCGGGGTGGGCGGGATTAATGCGGGGGATAAATCCCCCGACTCCCTCCGTATTGGTGTATCGGAGTATGGATTGACTTCTACCCCACCCTAACCACATAGAAAGCGGTTAGAATGGGGCACCCGGAATGGGGTTGTTGTGAGGGAAGATTGTATGATCCCCGGTTTCAGAATCGAGACCGGGGGCACCCGTTCGTATTCTCCAAAACATAAAAAGGCACAGCCGAAGCTGTGCCCTTTTCAGAACGAATCCTGTACTTTTCAAAAGCGACTTCTAGGATCGGGTTAGCAGCCGTTGGCCTGGTGCAGTTGTTGCAGGGCGTAGACGTTGACGCTGTGTTTTTGCATGGAGGCGATGCCGTCGGCGGCGGCTTGCGCGGCGGCGATGGTGGTGATGGTGGGAATGCGCGCCAGCACCGCGGCGCGACGGATGGCCTTTTCGTCAAAGAGTGTGTCTTGACCGCGGGGGGTGTTGACGATCAGTTGAATGTGGCCTTCTTTGATGAGATCGACGGCGTTGGGACGGCCCTCATCGACTTTGAAGACGCGCTCGACGACCATGCCGGCACCCTCGATGGCGTTGGCCGTGCCTTCGGTGGCGACGATTTTGAAGCCGAGGTGAACGTAGCGGCGGGCCAGATCGATGACGGCTTTTTTGTCGTGATCTTTGACGGTGAAAAAGACGGTGCCCTTGGTGGGCAGGATTTGTCCGGCGGAGAGCTGAGCCTTGGCAAAGGCTTCACCAAAGGTTTTGGCCACGCCCATGACTTCGCCGGTGGACTTCATCTCGGGCCCGAGAACGGTATCGACGCCGGCGAATTTGGACCAGGGAAAGACGGGAGATTTGACGAAGTAATGCGAGCCGGTGACGAGATCTTTGCCGGAGGCGAGCTGATCGGGAAGTAACTCGCGGAGCTTGCGGCCGGTCATGAGGCGAGCGGCGATTTTGGCCAGCGGAATGCCGGTGGCTTTGGAGACGTAGGGGACGGTGCGCGAGGCGCGGGGATTGACCTCGATGATGTAGACGTGGTCGTGACCTTGCTCGTCGCGCTGGATGGCGAGTTGGAGGTTGACGAGGCCGACGACTTTGAGGGCCAGAGCGAGCTTGCGCGTGTAGGTGCGAATGGTGTCAAGCGTGGCGGGCTTGATGGAGACGGCGGGGAGCACGCAGGAAGAATCGCCGGAGTGAATGCCGGCCTCTTCAATGTGCTGCATGATGCCGGCGATGATGACATCCTCGGAATCGCAGAGAGCATCGACGTCGATCTCGATGGCGTCTTCAAGGTAATGGTCGATGAGGACGGGGCGCTCCTGCGAGTAGAGAACGGCCTGGCTCATGTAGCGGCGGACGGCTTCGGCATCATAAACGATGACCATGGCGCGGCCGCCGAGTACGTAGCTGGGACGGACGAGGACCGGGTAGCCGATTTGCTCGGCGACGGCTAAGGCCTGTTCGACGCTGGTGGCGGTGCCGCCGCGAGGCTGCGGAATTTTAAGATCCACAAGCAGCTTGCCGAATTGCTTGCGGTCTTCGGCGAGGTCGATGGATTCAGGCGAGGTGCCGATGATGGGTACGCCGCCGGCACGCAAACGCTGCGCGAGATTGAGCGGCGTCTGTCCACCGTACTGGACGATCATGCCGATTTTCGCGCCGGATTGCGCTTCATGATTGTAGATGGCGAGCACGTCTTCAAGAACGAGCGGTTCGAAGTAGAGCCGGTCGCTGGTGTCGTAATCGGTAGAGACGGTTTCAGGATTGCAGTTGACCATGATGGTCTCGTAGCCATCTTCTTTCATGGCGAAGGCGGCGTGGCAACAGCAGTAATCGAACTCGATGCCCTGGCCGATGCGATTGGGGCCGGAGCCGAGAATGATGATTTTTGGTTTGTCGGTGGGCGCGGCCTCGTCCTCGTCCTGATAGGTGGAGTAGAGGTAAGGCGTCATCGATTCGAACTCGGCGGCGCAGGTGTCGACGAGTTTGAAGACGGGGCGGACGCCTTGGCTCTCGCGCAGTTCCCTCACCTGCTTGACGCCTTCGTTGCCCTTAAGCTGCCACTCGGCGGCGATGCGCTCGTCGCCGAGGCCGAGGCGCTTGAGGCGACGCATTTGATCGGCGGTGATTTCGGCCGGCGAGGTGGTGGCGATGGAGCTTTGCGCCAGCGTAATTTCGCGCACGTGGTGGAGGAACCAGGGATCGATTTTGGTGAGGCGCGAAACTTCACGCACGCTCATGCCGCGCTCGAAGGCGTAGCGGATGTAGGCCAGACGGTCGGGGCGCGGAGTGACGAGCATCTGCGTGAGGCGGCGCGGTTCGAGAACTTCGGAGCCGGTTTTTTTGCCGGTTTCCATGGCGCGCCAGGCCTTCATCAACGCTTCTTTGAAGGTGCTGCCGATGGCCATGACCTCGCCGACCGACTTCATTTGCGGTCCGAGAACGTCATTGGCGCCGGGGAATTTTTCAAATTGCCACTTAGGCATTTTGACGACGACGTAGTCGATGGTCGGCTCAAAACAGGCCGGCGTTTTGCGCGTGATGTCGTTGGGAATTTCGTCGAGGGTATAGCCGACGGCGAGCTTGGCGGCGATTTTGGCGATGGGAAATCCGGTGGCCTTGGAGGCCAACGCCGAAGAGCGCGAGACGCGGGGATTCATCTCGATGACGATCATGCGGCCGTCTTGGGGATTGATGGCGAACTGGACGTTGGAGCCGCCGGTTTCGACGCCGATTTCACGCATGACGGCGATGGCGGCGTCGCGCATCTTCTGGTACTCGCGATCGGTGAGGGTTTGCGCGGGAGCGACGGTGATCGAGTCGCCGGTGTGCACGCCCATGGGATCGAAGTTTTCAATGGGGCAGACGATGATGACGTTGTCGGCCAGGTCGCGCATGACCTCGAGCTCGTACTCTTTCCAGCCGAGGACGCTCTCTTCGATGAGGCACTCGTGGACGGGAGAAAGATCGAGTCCGCGCGTGAGGATTTCCATCAGCTCTTCGCGGTTGTAGGCGATGCCGCCGCCCGAACCGCCGAGGGTAAAGCTGGGGCGGATGAGCATGGGGAAGCCGAGTTTGCCGGCGAAATCCAGACCGTCGCGCAGATTGTTGACCAAGGCCGAACGGGGTACATCAAGGCCGATGCGGACCATGGCGTCTTTGAAGAGCAGACGGTCTTCGGCCTTCTTGATGGCCTCGAGCTTGGCGCCGATCAGCTCGACGTTGTAGTGGTCGAGGACGCCGGAGTCGGCCAGATCGACGGCGAGATTGAGGGCCGTTTGTCCGCCGACGGTGGGCAGCAGCGCGAATTTTCCAACCCCCTGCGGGGGGGCGGATTTTTGGAGCATTTCCGCTTCGATGCGGATGATCTCTTCGACGTATTCGCGGGTGAGCGGCTCGATGTAGGTGCGGTCGGCCAGATCGGGATCGGTCATGATGGTGGCCGGGTTGGAGTTGACCAACACGACCTCGTAGCCCTCCTGCTTGAGAGCTTTGCAGGCCTGGGTGCCCGAGTAATCGAACTCGGCCGATTGGCCGATCACGATCGGCCCGGAGCCGATCACGAGAATCTTTTGAATATCGTTTCTGCGTGGCATATTTTTTTACTTGTTCCTAAGTGTTTTGAAAGGGCATGGCTTTAGCCGTGCCATCTGAGGCAATCACAGTTTCCGGTTGAAGGGTACGGGCTTTAGCCCGTACATCTGGAGCAGCAAGATTGATGGGCTTTAGCCCCCGAGGGAATTCCATGCTGGGCAGTCCCATGAATTCATAGTGGGCAGCATCGTTGACCAAATGTGCATTCACCGGGTTGTTTTGGATATACGCCAAATGTTTGTGCCAATCCTCTTCATCCCGGATGCGATGATCGGTGAACCCTGGCTGCCAAATCGCCCCAGGCCATTCCAATTCTCGCTTGGCTCGGAAAGAAAAACCGCCTTTGATGAGCTGCATCGACTTCTCCACGGATTCGATGGGAGTAACAAGCAAATGCAAATGGTCGGGCATGATGACAAAGGCATGGAGTTTGTATCCGGTGCCGTCATAGTGAGTTAGGGTGGACAGCATTAGACGCGCCCAGCGCTCATGGCGAAAGAAAGGTTTGCGGCCCTCCGTCTGCGTCGAGACGAAGTAGGCGAATTCGTTGCTCCGAATTGTTTCTCGCCTGGGACGCATCCTATTCCCTCGGGGGCTAAAGCCCCGCTCGTTGAGTTGTTGATTTATGTACGGGCTAAAGCCCGTACCCTTCACGCTAAAGCCCGTATCCTTCACGCTAAAGCCCGTACCCTTCACCGAACACCTGAAGCATTAGAGACTTTCATCTCCATCAAATCAACCCCAAAAAATAGCGGAGCCTGGGCCCCGCTGGTATTACGAAAAAACATTCTCTGTGGCGCTCAAAAAATTTCATCCCCGCCACTCCTCCATCATTTTGCGGAAGTCGCGGAAGAGGTAGTGCGAATCGTGCGGACCGGGTGCGGCTTCGGGGTGGTACTGGACGCTGAAGAGCGGCAGCGATTTGTGGCGCAGGCCTTCGAGCGTGTTGTCGTTCAGGTCCACATGCGTCAACTCGATTTCGTTGGCGTTGAGCGAATCGGGATCGACGGCGAAGTTGTGATTGTGGGCGGTGATTTCGACCTTGCCGGTGAGATTGTTGCGCACCGGGTGGTTGCCGCCGTGATGGCCGAATTTGAGCTTGTAGGTGCGTCCGCCCAGCGCGAGGCCGGTTAACTGATGGCCCAGGCAGATGCCGAAGATCGGCACTTTGCCTAGCATTTTGCGGATGGCGTTGACGGCGTAGGTGACCGGTTCGGGATCGCCGGGGCCGTTTGAAAGAAAGACGCCGTCGGGAGCGAGCGCCAGAACGTCGTCGGCCGAGGTTTCGGCCGGGACGACTGTCACGCGGCAATCCTCGCGCGCCAACATGCGCAGAATATTCCGCTTGATGCCGAAGTCGTAAGCGACAACGTGCAGCAGCTTGCGGCCGGAATTTTCTTTTTGCGCGAAGCCATCGGTCAGCAGCGGATCGGCCGACTGGCAGAGCTCGCTTTTGGAATCGAAGCTGTAGCGATCCTTGGTGGAAACCACGCGCGCCAGATCGGTGCCATCCATTTTGCGAATATTTCTGGCCTTGTGAATGAGCACGTCGGGATCGGATTCGGTGGTGGAGATGATGCCGCGCATGACGCCATGGGTGCGCAGATGGCGGACCAGGGCGCGGGTGTCGATGTCGGCCAGGACGGGAACCTTGTAGCGCTCCATGTACTCGTCGGTAACTTGTTCGGAACGCCAATTGGAACTGAGGGGGGAAAATTCACGGACGATCAAGCCCTCAATATAGGGCTTGGCGGACTCATTGTCGGCCCGGTTGGTGCCGTAGTTACCGATTTCAGGGTTGGTCAGGATCACAATCTGGCCGGCATAGGAAGGATCGGTAGCGATCTCCTGATAACCGGTTAAAGATGTATTGAAAACGACCTCACCTTGGCACTCGCCTACATGCCCGTGGCCTTGCCCGCGGAAGATGCGCCCGTCTTCGAGCGCTAGAATCGACTGCATTGCCTCTCCGAAGAGTGGATTTACTCGATTTTAGCACGCAGAGGATGAGAGGTTTTTCATCGAGCGCAATTGGGCTTGACCGAGGCGGTGGAGGGGGGGCGCGGTATCGTCTCCGGTCCCCAAAAGCTAGGGACCGGGGGCATCCTCGTCGTAGGGGGAAGCGCGGAGCTTAGCGGACGACGCCGAGGTTGCGCGCCGGCCAGTAGACGAAGATCGCCTTGCCGTAGACGAGCGAGCGTTCGACGGGGCCGAAGTCGCGGCTGTCGGAGGAGATGGAGCGATGGTCGCCCATCATGAAGTAGCAGTGGTCGGGAACCGTGATTTCGGCCAGGGAACGGTTGTCGCGAAACTCGGGCGGAACGTAGGACTCGTGCAGCAGCGAGCCGTTGACGTAAACCTGGCCCTGGTCGATGCGAAGCCGGTCGCCGGGCAGGGCGATGACGCGCTTGATGTAGCTTTTTTCCTGATCGCGCGGATAGCGGAAGACCACGACGTCGCCGCGCTCGATCAAGGAGAAGTGGTAGACCATTTTGTTGATGAAGAGCCGGTCGCGGTCTTCCAGTTGCGGCAACATGCTGGTGCCTTCGACGCGCACCGGCTGGTAGAGAAAGGTGATGATGAGAACCGAGGCGGCGGTGGCGACGAGCAGGTCGCGCAGCCAGAGGGTGAAACTGGTGGGAGTGCGCGCGGGCACGCCCTGGCTTGGCGGCAGGTTGCCGGTAGCGGGGGAGGCATCGCCCAATGCTGGAGTCTGAGTGTCGTTAGGCCCGGTGAGCATTAGTATCTAGATTACTCGCAACCGAGGCTTCCTGGCGGACAAAGTACATGCACAGGTTTTTGAATGGGTTTGAGCTGGTTGGCGATGGGGACCAGAGCGGGCTGCTCGCCCGGTGTTTTGAGGTTTGCCTCCTCCAAAAGCAGAGGGCGCTGCAGCACCATTTCGACCTGCGTGCCGCTGGCGATGTCAACGTCGGCGTTGCGCGTGAAGAGCGAAACTACGCCGACGGCGGCCAGCCCCGCGCCCAGGCCCGTTAAGCCGCCTGCGACTGTATGACCGGAGACAGCGCCGGCGACCGTGCCCGCGCCCACGCCGGTGGGGATGGCGATTTTGGCCGTTTCGCCGGCATGGCGGCCCTTGTCACCATTCTGCTCGATGGTGCCTTCGTTATCGTCTTTTACCGACTGGTTTTTTGCGCCGGGCAGGCTGTTGACGACGCCGGGGATTTCGACCATTGAGCCGTTGGCGAAGATGATTGAGGTAAAGTGCATGTCGAGCTGCGCCTTGCCCTTCAGCCGTCCGCCGCGCTGCACATGGTCCACCACGCCCTGCACATAAACGCCGGAGGGAATCATGACGCGATTGCCGACCACGACCGGGAAGATCGAAGTGAGGTAAACGCCGTCGCCGACTTTGGCGCTTCTGGTGTTGACGGCGCTGGTGGTTTTGAGCAGGATTTTGGTGCCCGCCGGCACGGTGTAGGTTTTGTGGGCGGGAGCGGCGGATTCGGCGACAGGTTGCGCGGGGGCGGTTTCGTCGGCCGGGGGCGGCGGCGCTTGCTGGGCCGCGGCGCATTGCGCGGCGAGCAATACCGGCAAAATCGCGGCGGTAAGGGCTTTCCACGGCAGCGGCATCAACTCGTTCTCCTGTTGCGTAAATAGACGGCAGTTACGCTCACAAGGATAGCGCGAGAGCGGCGGGATTGGTGATGGGAGATTTCACAATTGCAGTAAAGTGGGCGGTTGTATTTCCACCCCACCCTAGCCATCTGCTGCGGCGGACGGCTAGAATGGGGCACCCCGGCATTTTAAAAAATTGAAGTAAAAAAGTGGATGGTTGTATTTCCACCCCGCATTAGGTCTCTGACCGGATGATTTCGATGCTTGATAGAATGCGATCTCAGGTCTCAAAATCGAGAGCTGGGGCACCCTCGATGGCGCAAATTTAAGCAGGTATTACTACTGAAGCAGCGCTTCCCTGTGCCGGCGCGGCGGGCGAGTTACCATGCGAAATAGCGATGGAGTCGCAAACTCATTTCCGCAATTCGATCCCGGAGCGCTTCGGCGCCGCACGGCGCGTGCTGGAGGAGGCAATCGCGGCGCGTGCCTTTCCCGGCTGCGCCTACGGCGTTTTGGCCGGCGGCGAGGTTGTGGCTCAAGGCGCGCTGGGGCGGTTTACCTATGAGGAAAACGCGCCTGCCGTGGTTGTGGGAACGCGCTACGACGTGGCCAGCCTGACCAAGGTGGTGGCTACGACGGCGGCGACGATGCTGCTGGAGCAGCGCGGAGAGATCGACGTCGAGAGGCTGTTAGGCGAGCTGCTGCCGGGCTTTGTGGCGGGACGCGCGATGGCCGATGCGGCGCATCGGGTGCGGCTGCGCCACTTGCTGGCGCATAGCTCCGGGCTGCCCGGTTACGTGGAGCTTTTTCGCACCGCCGCCACGCCGGAGGCGTTGCTCGCGGCCTGCCTTAAGCTGGCGCTGGAGGTCGAGCCGGGCGAGCGGGCCGAGTATTCCGATCCCGGATTTATTTTGATGGGCAAAGTTGTGGAAGCCGTGACGGGCGAGGCGCTGCCGGTATGGATCGGGCGCAATCTTTTTGAGCCGCTCGGGATGCGGGCTACGGGTTTTTGCCCCGCACCGGAGGAGCGAGCGGCGATTCCGCCCACGGAAGAGGACGCTGGCTTTCGCCACGCACGCATTCAAGGGGCGGTGCAGGACGAAAACGCCTGGGTTTTGCAGGGCGTGGCCGGACACGCGGGCATCTTTTCCACGGTTCCAGATTTGCTGCGCTTTGCCGGAGCGATTTTGGGCCAGGGCAACGAGCCGCTTTTTGAGCGCGCGACGGTGGAGCGCTTTGCCCAGCGACAAGAGCCGGCCGGCAGCTCGCGGGCGCTGGGGTGGGACACGCCGTCGGAGAACTCGACTTCAGGCAAATATTTTTCACGGCGCTCGATAGGGCACCTGGGCTATAGCGGCTGCTCGCTCTGGATCGATTTGGAGGCGGCGATCGCCGTCGTATTGTTGACCAATCGCACCTGGCCGGAGCGGCGCAGCCAATTGATCCGCCTCGTGCGGCCGGTTTTTCATGACGCGGTGCGCGAGGCGCTTAAGGTAACGTGATCGGCGATTACAAAGGCTGGTTCGGCCGAATAAATTTATCGAGATTGCAGGCATTTATCGATACAATCAACTATGGGGACTGACGCAATGTCATCAAGTTCAACGTTGCAGGAACCGGCCGGCGCCCGAGCCAATGACACCAACAACGACCAGGCCATTCTGCTTCAGCAATTGACTACCGAGAGCCCAAACGAGACAACGCTGGGGCTTGATACCAAGTCCGCGCTTGAGATAGCGCGCATCATCAACCATGAGGACAGCAAGATCGCCGGCGCGGTCAAGAAGGCGGTGCCGGAGATCGCCGAGGTCATTGACCTGGTGAGCCGAAACATGCGCGATGGCGGCCGGCTGATCTATGCCGGGGCGGGGTCAAGCGGCCGGATTGCGGCGCTGGATGCGGCGGAGTGTCCGACGAGCTTTTCGACGGTGCCGGGGCAGGTGCAGTACATCATGGCGGGCGGCCCGAAGGCGCTGGCTTCCGCCGTCGAAGTCAACGAGGATTCCGAGGAGATGGGCCAGCGCGACATCGCGCGCCGCCGCCCCACGCGCAAGGACGTGGTGGTGGGGGTTTCCGCCTCGGGACGCACTCCTTATGTTGTTGCCGCCGTTGCATACGCGCGTGCACGCGGCGCGCACACCGTCGCCGTAACCTGCAATCCGGCAACGCCGTTGACTGACGCTTCAGAGATCCTGATTGTGACCGACGTAGGGCCCGAGGTCGTTTCCGGCTCGACGCGCATGAAGGCCGGCACCGCGCAAAAGATGGTTCTGAACATGATTTCGACCGGCGTGATGGCGCGGCTGGGCTATGTGTACGAAAACCTGATGGTGAACGTGCACATGCAGAACTCCAAGCTGGTCGAGCGCGGCATTCGCATCCTGATGTACGCCTGCGGCATTGATCGCGCGGCGGCGGTGGAAGCGATTAAGAGCGCCGGGCGCAGCGTGCCGGTTGCTTTGGTGATGCTGAAGGCCAAGGTTGACAAACCCGAGGCGGTGCGCCGGTTGGCCAAGTCCGACGGAAATGTCCGGCTGGCGATTGAGGATAACGCGCAGGATATTTAGAGCATTTTCACAATAGCTGTAAAGCGTGAAGTCTTTTCCAGCCCACTTTAGCTATCCGTTGCGGCGGAGGGTGAAGGTGGGGCACCCGGATTTCTACTGCACCTGTATTTCTACTTCATCAGTAGTGAAAATGCTTTAGAGCAAATTGCCTGATGGTATAGAGGGGAAAATCGTCCCTCAGGGGCTAAAGAGGCTGCGGAAAAACATGGTAGTGGAAGATCGAAGGTTAGCAGGGCCTAAAGGCCACATTGATTTGATTGCGTTTGCGGCACGACTAAAGTCGTGCCCTGTTACAAAACCACT